>OGXW01002496.1_pt1 | contig 12970 bp, 9 predicted proteins | sample 1576341 | NCBI WGS metagenome assembly OGXW01 (sample SAMEA3541592, study PRJEB24748) | human gut metagenome | biome: human gut; feature: human-associated habitat; material: faeces | place: China | collected 2012
TTTTTTGAGAAAAAAATAAAAGCGGGGAAATAAATGAAGAAATCGTGGAAAAATGTTTTCATGGATGAATGTTTGCGCCTTACTGGCATGGTTATTTAGCCGGAAATATCATAAAGATATTCTTTGATACGCTGGACACTCCATAGGACACGGGTGTTCATGGTAATGCGTGCATTGGCAAGATCCCCAATCTGTACCGCAGTGTGTCTTCCACAGCACAACAGTTTGCAAAGGGTATCGGTATCAACAGCCAAGCACTGCTCCGGCGGTAGGTCATTCGGTTTTCTTTTCTCCATAATCGTCCTCCTTTTTTCGATTACAATGATCCCTTACGATTTGTAGAAGAAGGTTTTCAACAAAAACAATGAAAACGGTCTTGAGGTCAGGAGGTATTGAAATAACAAAAGAACTCTAATGGGGCCATTTCCTACGCCAGAACGGTTCTGCCGTGTATTTCAGGCTGCTGCTGTGCAGCATTTCGATTATGGGCGCGCTTCTGTGGTCATCGCACACTGTCCAGAATTCCTGTATAACTCCCCATAGAGGTTATGAACTTGTCAAGGTACTAAAAGAGCGTAGGGATCATCCGGTATTACCAAATGATCCGATACATCCTATAAATAGGCTGGGAAGAAAGAACTTCTGCAAAGAGGAAAGAAAATTTAAAGAAAATCCAAAAATCAATATATAGAATGTTGGAATTGACAAACACTATATATTGTGTTAAAATTGCAATGTAATTGATTTTTGTGCGTTGCCCGTCAGGGTACACAGGCTTTAGGGCTTGTGTTGCGGAGTAATGACTGCATTGCACACGCTGTTAATTTTGTACTTGTGTCAGTAGTATCACTGCGCCTTTTCAGGCCGGTATATTGCTGGCTTTTTTATTTTACGGGATTTACCCACCATTGCGAGAATGACATCGGTTCATAGGCAACTATGGACGCCAGGCTTTATGCCGTCTGTCATTCTCGCTTTTTTATTGCCTGTAAGCCTGAAAGGGCTTTAAGGATAAATCAAAACTGAGAAAGGCAGGTCATGTACATGAATGTGAAGCAGAAAAGAAAGCAGAATGGTCGGCGGGTCAAGCCGGCACACTCCACGGACTGGAAGATGAAGAGACAGGCAGTATCTTCGCTCCGGCCCCGAAATGTTGCACCAATGGCGAGGGCAGTTATTTTGCCCCGAAGATCACGAAGGGGGATTTGATATGTCTGGCAGCAATAGTGCTGAACGAAAGCGGTATGAACCGCTGGTGCTGGTAGAAACGGCAGATCTTTCAGAAGAAGACTGGCTGGATTACCGGCGCCGTGGAATCGGCGGCAGCGATGTATCGGCGATCTTTGGCACTTCTCCATTCCGGACAGCCAGGGATCTGTACTACGACAAACTGAACATAGCGTCAGTGGAAGATGATGAGGGCAACTGGGTTGCCATGGAAATGGGGCATTTGCTGGAGCCTCTGGTAGCAAAGATATTCGAGCGGAAAACTGGATATCGGGTCTACCAGATCAAAAAGATGTTCCAGCACCCACAGTATCCTTGGATGCTGGCTGATGTGGACTACTTTGTGGAACTGCCGGATGGCACCACAGCGATCCTTGAGATCAAGACCACAAACTATAATGCCAGAGATAACTGGTGGATGAATGGGAAGGAGACTGTTCCAGTCTACTATGAATCTCAGGGGCGTCATTATATGGCGGTAACGGATCTTGACCGATGTTTCTTTTGCTGCCTGTATGGTAACAACGAGGAAGAAGTTATTATCCGGGAGGTCAAACGTGATTTCGAGTACGAGGCTGAGATGGTCTTTTTGGAGCAGTATTTCTGGGAAAACCATGTGCAGCGCCATGTGCCGCCGCCCTATACAGAAAGTGGGGCCTTGATTATTGAGAGCGCACGCAAACACTTTGGTCCGGCAGATAAAAATGCTCCGGCCGTTGCACTCGACCTGGATATGACTGCAAAACTCATGCAGTATTTGCGGCTTTTGGATGAAAAGAAAAATGCAGAGGTGTACTCCAAAGAAATCGACAAGGATATTCAGCGTCTGAAGGCACTGTTGATTGCGGAAATGGGTACCAGCTGCACTGCAGTCTGTGAGCAGGAGGCCGCGTCTTGCAAACAAAAACTGCAGAATGTCTCAAAATCAGAACAAACTCATCTGGCTGCTGTCCGGCATCTCGCCGAGCGCGCCCATATTGCGCAGCTGCTCCAGGTGCGTCTGGCTGACCTTCGGGCAGGCGGCCGAGAGCTCCTCGACCGACACGAACTCACGCCCGCCCTCGCGGCAGGCCACGAGATTCCACGCCGCGCTCTCGCCGAGGCCGGAGATGGCCACGAACGGCGGCAGGAGCTTTCCGTCACGGATGAGAAACTTCGTCGCATCGCTCTCATACAGGCTCATGGGCGCAAACTCAAAGCCGCGGAGGTTGAACTCATACACCGCCTCCATTGTCACGAGCAGGTCCTCTTCCTTGGCCGTGAGCGCGGGCTTGCTGCGCAGTTCGTTGATCTTGCGGCGGGTATAGTCGAGGCCGCGCGTCATCATATCGGCGTCGAACGAGTCCTTCTGGCTGCGGCGGTAAAAATACGCGCTGTAAAATGCCAGCGGCTCGTGCACCTTGAACCACGCGATGCGAAACGCCATCATGACGTAGGCGACCGCGTGCGCCTTCGGGAACAGGTAGGCGATCTTGCTCAGGGACGTGATGTACCACTCCGGCACACCGTGCTCCTGCATCGTCTCGACCCAGCCGTCCTGAAAGCCGCCGCGCTTGACCTTGCCCTTGCGCACGCTCTCCATGATCTTGAACGAGAGCTTGGCGTCCATGCCGCGGCTGATGAGATAGAGCATGATGTCGTCACGGCAGCCGACCGTCTGATTGACCGTCGCCGTGCCGGACATGATGAGATCCTTGGCGTTTCCGAGCCACACGTCCGTACCGTGCGAGAAGCCGGACAGCCGCACAAGGATATCAAAACCCTTCGGCTGCGTGTCGACGAGCATCTGGCGCGTGAAGCCGGTGCCGAATTCCGGGATGCCGATCGTGCCGGTCTTGCCGACGATCGGGTCGTCATCCGTCAGGCCGAGCGGCGCCGCGCTGCAGAAGATGCCCATCGTCTCCGGGTCGTCGAGCGGGATCTCGCGTGCGTTGACGCCGGTCATATCCTCGAGCATACGGATCATGGTCGGGTCATCATGGCCAAGCTCATCGAGCTTGAGCAGGTTTGCCTCCATGCAGTGATATTCAAAGTGGGTGGTGATGATGTCGCTGTTCGGGTCGTCGGCCGGATGCTGCACGGGGCAGAAATCCGTGACGTCCTTATCCTGCGGGATGACGACGAGTCCGCCGGGGTGCTGGCCGGTCGTGCGCTTGACGCCGACGCAGCCGAGCGCAAGGCGGTTCATCTCCGCCTTCGGCAGGGTCTTGCCGCGCTCCTCGAGATACTTGAGCACATAGCCATAGGCCGTCTTTTCGGCCAGCGTGCCGATCGTGCCGGCGCGGAACACGTGATCCGAGCCGAAGAGCTCTTCTGTGTATTTGTGCGCCTTGCCCTGATATTCGCCCGAGAAGTTCAGGTCGATATCAGGCACCTTGTCGCCGCCGAAACCGAGGAAGGTTTCAAACGGAATATCGAACCCATCCTTGCGCAGCTTCGTGCCGCACTGCGGGCACACCTTGTCCGGCATATCCGCGCCGCAGCCAAAGCCCGCGCCGGAATCAAAGTCCGTATACTTGCACTGCGGGCAGACATAGTGCGGCGGGAGGGAGTTGACCTCCGTGATGCCGGAGAAATACGCCACGAGCGACGAGCCGACGCTGCCTCGGCTGCCGACCAGATAGCCGTGCTCGAGGGAGTTGGCGACGAGCTTCTGCGCGCTCATGTAAATAACGTCGTACCCGCGCGAGAGGATGTCGTGCAGCTCGGTCTCGACGCGGTCGGTGATGAGCTTCGGCGGATGCTCTCCGTAGATGGCCGTCATCTTGCCGTAGACGAGGTCCTTGAGCTGCTGGGCAGAGTTTTCGATCTTCGGCGGGTAGAGATCCTTCGGCAGGAGCTCGAACACCTCGACGCTGTCGGCGATGGCGTTCGTGTTCGTGACGACGACCTCGTGCGCCTTTTCGGCACCGAGATACGAAAACTCGTCGAGCATCTCCTCCGTCGTGCGGTAATAGAGCGGCATGGGCTTGTCCGCGTCGGAGAATTTCTTGGCCGCCAGCAGGATGCGGCGGAAGATCTCCTGCTCGGGATCGAGAAAATGCACGTCGCACGTTGCGACAACAGGCTTGCCGAGCTCCTCGCCGAGCTGCACGATGCGGCGGTTGAGGTTGCGCAGGGATTCCTCGCTGCGCACGGTGCCGTTGTCGAGCAGGAAGCGGTTATTTGCCAGCGGCATGATTTCAAAATAGTCGTAAAACGAGGCGATGCGTCGGAGCTCCGCGTCGCTCTTGCCGCGCAGCACGGCCTCGAACACCTCGCCCGCCTCGCACGCCGAGCCGATGATGAGTCCCTCACGGTACTCCATGAGCAGGCTCTTGGGAATGGTGGGGTTGCGCTTAAAATGCTCCAGATACGACCGGGAGATGATCTCGTAGAGATTTTTCAGACCGGTCTTGTTCTTGACGAGAATGGAGATATGATGCGTGCGGCGCTTTTCCTTCAGGCCGCCGCGCACGAGAGCGTTGAGATCGTCGAGCGTCTGCGCACCCTTCGCCGCAAGCATGGGCAGGAACTTATCCATGATGCGCGCGACGACCATCGCATCGTCACACGCGCGGTGGTGGTTGAAGTCCGGCAGGCTCAGCCGGTTCGAGACCTGGTCGAGCTTATGATGCTTGAGATCCGGCAGCAGATACTGCGCGAGCACGAGCGTGTCGAGATACACCGGCTCAAACGGGATGCCCGCCCGGCGGCAGGCCGCGCTCATGAAGCCGGTATCAAAGTCGGCATTGTGCGCGATGATCGGCCGCCCGCCCACGAAGTCAAGAAACTGCCGCATAGCCTCCGCCTCGTCGGGCGCGCCGGACACATCGGCGTCCGTGATGCCGGTCAGCCGCGTGATCTCGGCCGGGATGGGCATATGCGGGTTGACAAAGGTGTCAAACTCCGCCTTGATCTCGCCGCCGGAGAAGAGCACCGCGCCGATCTCGGTCATGCGATTCGTATCGAGGTGTAGGCCGGTCGTCTCGATGTCAAAGGCGACAAACTCTGTATCGAGCGGCAGCGCGCTCTGCCCGTGCACGGCGAGCGTGCCGTCCACGTCGTTGACGAGATAGCCCTCCTCGCCGTAGATGATCTTCACGCCGTATTTCTTCGACGCCTTCCACATATCCGGGAACGCCTGCGCCACACCATGGTCCGTCACGGCGATGGCCGGATGCCCCCAGTAAGCCGCGCGTGCCACGAGGTCAGCGGGGTCGGAGATGGCGTCGAGCGCCGAGTAGCGCGTGTGCAGATGCAGCTCCACACGCTTTTCCGGCGCATTGTCGGGTCGGATGACCTTCTCCCCCTGCACGATGTTGCGCGGCTCGAGCACCATGTCCTCATCGTACTTGCTGTAGTTGATCTTGCCCTGCACACGCAGCCACATGCCCTCGTGGATAAGACCGACGATGGTCTGGTCGTCCTCGGCGCGCAAAAAGCGCGACACGCGCACGCTGCCCGTGCTGTCGGTCATGTCAAACGAAAGCACGGCAGAGCCGTACTTTGCGATCTCGCGGCTGCTGACGGCAAAGACCTCACCCTCAAGCGTGACGTTTCCGCTCTCGAGCGTGAGCTCGTTCATGGGCGTGACGTCCGCGCGCTTCGGGATGGGCTTGCCCATGAGCACCTTGGCCTTGGCCTTCTGCTCGGCTTTTTTCTGCTCCGGCGCAGGGTATTCCGCCTGAATCTGCACGCCGCGCAGCCGAAACTGCGCCGCGAGCAGCCGCTCAATATTTGTGCGCTCGACCGGCGCCGGCATACGCGCAAACCACGTGTGCAGCAGCATCGTCATGCTCTCGCGCTCGATGAGCACGTCGAGCACCTCCGCCTTGTCAAGACCGCCGCAGCTGTCCTGCAGGGACGCACAGTCGGGGAACATATCGAGAAACGGGATTTTTTCGCTCATAGCTTCCTCACTTTTCGCTTAGAATCAGATCCACCAGCGCATCGGCCAGCTTGTCCGCGGGGTACTTGCCGAGGATCTCGCCGCGGCGAAACAGCAGCCCGCAGTCCTTGCCGCCGGCAATGCCGTAGTCCGCTTCGCGCGCCTCGCCGGGACCGTTGACGACACAGCCCATCACGGCGACCGTGATCTCGCGCTCCAGCCCCTGCAGCCGCTGCTCGACCTCCTGTGCAAGCGCGATGAGGTCGATCTGCGTGCGCCCGCACGTCGGGCACGAGACAAAGCGCACACCCTCGCGGCGCAGCCCGGCCGCCTTCAAAATGGCGATGCCGGCGCGCACCTCCTCCACGGGGTCAGCCGTGAGCGAGACACGGATCGTATCGCCGATGCCCTCGGACAAAAGCGTACCGATACCGACGGCGGAGCGGATGATGCCGTTATACGCCGTGCCGGTCTCCGTGACGCCGACGTGCAGCGGATACGGGAAGCGCTCGGCCGCGAGCCGGTAGGCCGCGATCGTCAGCGGCACGGTGGAGCTCTTCATCGACAGGGCAATGTCGTCAAAATCATACCGGTGCAGCAGGTCAATGTGCCCCTGTGCGCTCTCGACGAGTGCCTCCGGCGTCGGGTGACCGTACTTTTCGAGCAGACGCTTTTCCAGACTGCCGCCGTTGACGCCGATGCGGATGGGGATGCCGCGCTCCCGGCAGGCCTCGGCCACCTTGCGGACATTGTCCGGCTCGCCGATGTTGCCGGGGTTGATGCGGATCTTGTGCACGCCCGCCTTCGCCGCTGCGAGCGCAAGGCGGTAGTCAAAGTGGATGTCGGCCACAACCGGGATGGGCGCGGCGCGCACGATCTCGGGCAGCGCGTCCGCCGCGGCCTGATCCGGCACGGCCAGACGGATGATCTCACACCCGGCGTCATGCAGCCGGGCGATCTGCTCGATGGTCGCGTGCGCGTCCGAGGTGTGCGTGTTGCACATGGACTGCACCGCGACCGGTGCGCCGCCGCCAATCGCGACGGAGCCGACATGGATCTGTTTTGTCTGCGTTCTGTTCATAAGCACTCCTATCTCTCTCCAGGGTGGCCGAAGCCGTAAAAAACCGAGGCGGACAAATCCGCCCCGGCTCAGGTGACAAGTTTGGAAATGTCGTTATACATGACGTAAGCCATCAGCGCCAGCAGCAGCACGAGCCCTGCCGTGTGGATATACCCCTCATACTTGGGGTCGATCTTTTTGCGGGTGAGCCGCTCGAGCACCCATGTGACGAGCAGGCAGAACACGCGCCCGCCGTCCAGCGCCGGCAGCGGCAGCATATTCATGACCGCAAGGTTCACGGCGATGAACGCCGAGAAATACGCAAGGTTGGAAAACGCGGCTGCCTTCGTGGCCGACTCCTTGCCGACCTCGCTCATCATGCTCACGATGCCGACCGGACCGGACAGATCCTTCATGCCGACCGCACCCGCGAGCAGGTCGCCAAGTCCGCGCCAGACCATGCGCACGAAATCCAGCGCACTGTACCACGCATTCTGAAGCTTCGCGCCGAATGTCGCCGGCTGCGTGCCGAAATAAAGGCCGTACATTTTGCTGCTCTGTCCCGGATATTCCCGTGCGACAAGATAGAAATCATCGAGGTGCACCTTCGCGCCGTCACGCTTGACGACGATGTCATGCGTGTCACCGCCGCGGGAAAGATATTCGCTGACGTTGGTCGTAAAATAGATGCGGTGTCCGTCGATGCTCCAGATCGTGTCGCCCACCTGCAATGCATCCTCCCCCTGATAGGGGCAGCCGTCCATGAAGTCTGTGAGCGTCGGCGTGGAAAAGCTCTTCGCCTGCGCAAACACGAGCAAAAGCAGCAGAAGTCCGAACACGAAGTTCATGAATGCGCCGGCACAGAGGATCAAAAACCGCTTCCACGCCGGCTGGCTCGTGAACGCGCGCGGATCGTCGACCGCCTCATCCTCGCCCGCCATGGCGCAAAAGCCGCCGATCGGCAGGCAGCGGACGGCATAGAGCGTCTCCCCCTTCTGCTTTTTCCAGATGGCCGGGCCCATGCCGATGGCGAATTCATCCACGCGCACCCCGCAGGCTTTGGCCACGAGAAAATGACCGAGCTCATGCACGGCGATGAGGATACCGAAAACGAGAATTGCGAACAGAATATACATGTGCTGTCCTTTCAGAAACGGAAATAAGACCGGACGAAGGCACGCGCCTCCTGATCGGCCGCGCGGATAACGTCCAGATCGGGCGCGGCGACGGGTGCGATGGCCTCCACCGCCGCCGCAACGCTTTCATAAATAGAATGATACCCGATCTTGTGGCCCAAAAACAGGCCAACGGCAATTTCGTTGGCTGCGTTCATGACCGTCGGCGCGGTGCCGCCGGTGCGCGCGCAGCGCATGGCAAGTGCCAGACACGGCAGCGCCTCGAGATCGGGCGCGTAGAAATGCAGCCCGCCGGGATAGGCCGTAAAGTCCAGCCGGTCGCTGCGGCTGGGCTTGCGCTCCGGATACGTGAGCGCATACTGGATGGGCAGGCTCATATCCGGCACGCCGAGCTGGGCGATGACCGTGCCGTCGAGCAGCTCGACCATCGAGTGCACGACGCTCTCGGGGTGGATGAGCACCTGAATATCATCCGGCGTTACGCCGAACAGGTGCATCGCCTCAATAAATTCCAGCCCCTTATTCATCATGGTCGCGGAGTCCACGCTGATCTTTGCGCCCATGCTCCAGTTCGGGTGACGAACGGCCATCTCGGGCGTGACATCGCGCGTTGCCTCGCGCGTCCAGCCGCGAAACGGTCCGCCGGAGCCGGTGAGCAGGATCTTGTGCAGCTCGCCCGCGCGCCCGGTCAGGCACTGAAAGATGGCCGAGTGCTCGGAATCCACCGGCACGATCTCCGCGCCGCATTCCTTGGCTCTGCGCATGACGATGTCGCCCGCGCACACGAGCGTCTCCTTGTTGGCCAGCGCGATGCGCCGCCCCTTTTCAATGGCCGCAAGCGTCGGGCGCAGGCCGACTGCGCCGGACACCGCCGTGACGACCGCGTCCGTATCCGAGATGACCGCCGCCTCGCACAGTGCGTTTTCTCCGCCGCCGACGGCGATGTCCGTATCGGCGAGCGCGATCCGCAGCGCCTTGGCAGACGCCTCATCCGTCACAGCGACGAACGCCGGATGCAGGCGGCGCGCCTGCTCCTCGGCGAGCTGAATGTTGCGGTTCGTCGTCAGCGCGCGGACGTTCAGCCCCAGATGCTCCGCGACGGCAACGGTCTGCCGGCCGATGCTGCCGGTAGAACCGAGAATGGAAATCGAATGTACCATAGCTATGCTCCTTTACTGCGCCACGACCGCGATCGCCGGTGCCAGCAGCACCAGCAGCTCGAGCATGGGCGCGGTGAAGATGGTGCTGTCAAAACGGTCGAGCATACCGCCGTGACCGGGCAGCAGATTGCTGTAGTCCTTCACGCCGTGCTCACGCTTGACGGCGGAAAATGCAAGGTCGCCCGCCTGACCGGCAAGGCTGCCGAAAAAGCCGTAGATGGCAAGGATGCCGATCTGCACGCGATAGCCGCACCAGTGCAGAATGAGACCGTAGAGCATGGCGGCCGCGATCGCGCACACAAAGCCGCCGATGCAGCCCTCGACCGTCTTGTGCGGGCTCAGCGCCGGAGCAAGCTTGGTCTTGCCGAGGCTGCGGCCGACGAAAAACGCGCCGGAGTCGCTCATCCACGTGATGACGAACGGCAGCAGCAGATACGGCGCCTTCGGGTCATTCAGGCCAAGGCGCACGAGCGACGAGAGCATCCACGGAATGACGATGCCCGCCGTGAACACGAGCGCCAGATCCTGAAACGGAACGCGCTCGGCTTTGTGAAACGAGATCATCATCTCCACGAACATGGTCACAAACAGCGCATACGCCGCGATCTTGAACACGAGCTCCGACAGGCCGAACGCAGCGCCGAGCACGATGGCCGCGCCGCACACACCGGCATACACCGCAAAGCGCGGCACAAACTTCGGCATGGCCGTGTGCAGCAGCTCCCACGCGCAGAACGACGCCATGATGGCCACCACGATGCCCCAGCCCCAGATCGGAGTGAAGAAGATCACAGCCAGCAGCGCCGGGATACCGATCGCCGCAACGATGAGTCTGTTTTTCATGATAGGTTCCTCCCGTTTGTCTTTCTCTCGGGTGCGGCGGTCATTTCACGCCGCCAAAGCGCCGGTCGCGCCGCTGAAACTCCGCCAGCGCCGCGTCCATGTCGCGCTCGGTAAAGTCCGGCCAGAGCACATCGGTGAAATAGAGCTCGGAATACGCGCCCTGCCAGGGCAGGAAGTTGCTCAGGCGCTGCTCACCGCTCGTGCGGATGATGAGGTCGGGGTCCGGAATGCCGCCGGAATACAGGTAGCTGCTGATGAGCTCCTCCGTGAGCTCGGGCGCAGTGCCGGCCTTGTATTCCTCGGCATAGCGGCGCACAGCGTGCAGGATCTCATCGCGGCCGCCGTAGTTGATGCACAGGTTCATCTGGCAGCCGTCATAGTGCGTGCTCTTTTCCTCGGCCGCGTCCATCAGGCGCTGCAGCTCCGGCGAGAGGCCGGTGCGTTCGCCGAAAAAGCGCATCTTGAACTTGTCGCGCTCCATGATCGAGAGCGCTTCCTTCATGTATTTATCGAAGATGTTCATGATCGTGCGCACTTCCTCGGGCGGACGGCGCCAGTTTTCCGTGGAAAAGGCGTAGACCGTGAGGTATTCGATGCCGATGGCCTTGCAGTAGTTGCCGATGCGTCGAAACGCCTCGGCGCCGTAAGCGTGGCCGGCCGTGCGCGGCAGACCGCGCTTTTTCGCCCAGCGGCCGTTGCCGTCAAGAATGATCGCCACGTGGCGCGGCAGGCGCGAAAAATCCACCTGCGGCGCTGCGGCCGTTTTGTTGTTTGCCATAATGCCTCCTGCGCTGCCTGCACGGGCGCGCTCATAGACAGGATATTCAAACGGGGGGATGTTCGATCCCCCCGTTTCCGATTGCGGGTACGAAAGCGAGCGCGAAGCTCAGATCTCCATGAGCTCCTTCTCTTTTTCGTCGGCGATGCGCTCGACTTCCTTGATGTAGTCGTCGGTCAGCTTCTGCATATCCTTCTCGATGACCTTGAAATCGTCCTCGGTGATCTCGGACTTTTTCTTCTGCGCCTTGAATTTTTCCATCGCGTCGCGGCGGATGTTGCGCACGGCGACCTTGGCGTCCTCGCTGTACTTCTTGACCTGCTTGGCGAGATCGCGGCGGCGCTCCTCGGTCAGTGCCGGGAAGACAAGGCGGATGGCTCGGCCGTCGTTCTGCGGGTTGATGCCGAGGTCGGACGCGAGAATGGCCTTCTCAATGCCCTTGAGCACGGAGCCGTCCCACGGCTGGATGAGCAGCGAGCGGGCGTCCGGCGTGCTCACCGACGCGATCTGCTGGATGGGCGTAGGAGAGCCGTAGTAATCGACCGTGATGCGGTCGAGCACGGCGGGATTCGCCTTGCCCGCGCGCACGGAGTCATACTGCTCGGTGAGGACCGAAGCGGTCTTTTTCATCTTGGATTCAAACTCGGTATAATCGGTAGACATATGATATCCTCCTATCGGGTTTTTCTTTTTCTTATTTCGTCACGACCGTGCCGACGGCTTCACCCATCACGGCACGGACAATATTCTGCGGATCAGCCAGCGCAAAAACGACGACCGGAATGTCGTTTTCCATGGCCAGCGACGTCGCGGTCAGATCCATGACAGCCAGATGCTTTGCCAGCACCTCGTCATAGGTGATCGCATCGTACTTCACGGCGCTCGGGTCAATATGCGGGTCGGCGCTGTAGACGCCGTCGATGTTCTTGGCGAGCAGAATCGCATCCGCGCCGATCTCGGCCGCGCGCAGCACCGCCGCTGTGTCGGTCGAAAAATACGGGCAGCCGCTGCCGGCACCGAAGAGCACGACCTTGCCCTCTTCCAGATGCGCGATGGCGCGCTCCCACGTGTAGTGCTCGGCAAAGGCCGGCATCTCGACCGCCGTCTGCACGCGCACGGGAATGCCCTTTTGTTCCATCACATCGGACACGGCAAGGCAGTTCATCACGGTCGCCAGCATGCCCATGTGGTCGGCGCGCGAGCGGGCCATTTTGCCCTCACCGTTTTTCACGCCGCGCCAGAAGTTGCCGCCGCCGATGACGACGCCCACCTGCACGCCCAGCTCCGTGCACGTCTTGATGACGTCACACACCCGGCCGATCACGTTAAAATTCAGTCCCGTCTTCTGGTCACCGGCAAGCGCCTCACCGCTGATCTTGAGCAGGACACGCCGAAACTTCGGTTCTGTTCCCATAAAACTTCCCCTCACTTTTTCATATTCGTCGTATTATTGTAATATAAAACGGCCGGAATGAAAAGGGGGTATTTGTGAAAAGAGCGAAAACAATTGCCGCCTCGCCCATTCCGCTCCGCAAACGCAGAAAAAGAGCCCGGCATCTGCCGGACTCTTTTCGCTGGAATGAGAGGATATAAATAGAAGACAAAGCGGACATTACATCCAGCCGCCGGAGACGTTCATCACGTGTGCCGTGACGTACTTCGACTCGTCAGAGGCGAGATACAGCGCCATGTAGGCAATGTCGATGGGCTCGCCGAGGTGCTTGATCATGCAGTTGGTCGTATAGCGCGACTGGGTCTCGGGCGTGAGGTGCTTGGCAACGGCCTCCGTGGCGATGATGCCGGGGTTGAGGACGTTAACGCGCACACCCGCGTGCGCGACCTGACGCGCCATCTGGCGGCTGAGGTGGTTGATGCCGGACTTGGCGACACCATAGC
>OGXW01002497.1_pt1 | contig 12967 bp, 14 predicted proteins | sample 1576341 | NCBI WGS metagenome assembly OGXW01 (sample SAMEA3541592, study PRJEB24748) | human gut metagenome | biome: human gut; feature: human-associated habitat; material: faeces | place: China | collected 2012
TGAACGGCGACCGCGGCTACATCGCGGATTTTGAAGCGCTGAACCCCGAGGGCTGCACCGCTGCGCGCCAGTGCTTCCACGGTAAATCCTCCGACACCGCCAACACCGAACACGGCAACGCGAGCGTTTGCCAGTCTATCCATTCCGTCTTGTCCCAATAAAAGCTGTGTTCTTGAAAATTGATTTAACATAACTTCCTCACTCTGCATGATTTATCTTGTTTTGTGCACAGCGTGCTCCAGCCGCTGCATTGCTTGCTCGATCGTCGTGCGCGGGCAGGCGATATTGATGCGTTCAAATCCCTCGCCGCCCTGTCCAAATAGGGTTCCGGTATCCAGCCAAAGCTTGGCATCCTGCACGATGAGCTGCCGCTGCTGTTGTTCGGTCAGCCCGAGCTTTCTCAAGTCCAGCCAGACCAGATAAGTGCCATCCGGCTCGATAAGCGCAATGTCCGGCAGTTTTTCGCGCAAAAATTGCCGGATATATGCCAAGTTTCCGGCAAGATATTGTTTGAGCTGTTCCAGCCAGTCCGCGCCCGCCTCATACGCAGCCTGACATGCCGCCATGCCCATACAGTTTGTGCCTCCGCAGCCGCAGGCGGACAGTTCTTTTTTATATGCATGCCGCAGCTGTCGATTGGGGATAAAAATATTGGAATTTTGCAGACCCGCCAAATTAAACGTCTTGCTCGGCGCCGTACAGGTAATGGTAAAATCCGCAAATTCCGATTTTACCGACGCAAAAACGCGATGTGTGTGTCCCGCATAGGTAAAATCCGCATGGATTTCATCGCTGACAACCAGCACGCCGTGTTTTTGACAGATTTCACCGACGCGAAGCAATTCTTCTTTTGTCCAGACGCGCCCGACCGGATTGTGCGGACTGCACAGCAGCAGCATTTTCACGTGATAATCTACAATTTTGCGCTCCATATCGGCAAAATCCATTTCATATCTGCCGTTTTTCAAAACCAGCGGATTGACTACCAATTGCCGGTCATTTTCTGTGACTTTATTGGCAAACGGATAGTACACCGGCTGCTGAATTAAAATCGCGTCTCCCTTTTGCGTAAATGCCCGAATCGCAATCGCAATGGCAAATACAACGCCCGGCGTGGTAACCAGCCAGCTTCGCTGCGTCTCCCAGCCAAACCGCTGCGCATACCAGTTGTGCACGGCGGAAAAATATGCATCTTTGACGCCGGTATAGCCGAAAATCCCATGTTCTGCCAGTGCGTGAAGCCGTTCGAGGACTGCGGGTGCCGTCGGAAAATCCATATCAGCTACCCACAGCGGGAGCACATCTTCCGGCATGCCCATTTCGCGCGCAAAATCGTATTTGAAACAATTGGTTCCCCTGCGGTTCGGAACCGTATCAAAATCAAACGGCATGGCGTCCACCTCTCCCAAAAGTCTAATGTATATAGTATACCATAATTCCCACTGATGCAATAGGTTACTTTTCCACAAAATCCAATGTCTGTCAAAAGCGGTTTTTCACCGATGCAAAACCGGCAGCCCATCCGATCTCTCGGGCGGGCTGCCGGCAAGGAAAACCATATGATTTTCTATTAAATGACGTAATCTTCCTGCTCTCCGCTGCGGAAAACAATCTTGCGGAAGGTCTCAAAATGCAGCAGCTCGTTGAGCTTTGCTTCATCCTGTGCAACAGCGGTCAGATACTCCTGCAGTCCGTCCTGTGTCGAAACGGCGATGGCATTGCCGCGTGCATCGACCAGCGGCACACCGTCCACCTGATACTGCGCGAGCGGCAGAACCTCTGCGTAAATGCCGTTGATGATGCGGACAACCTGCTTGCTCTCACGAGCAATGATGTCGAAGCTGTCCGGATATGCATAGCCCTCACCGGTCAGCGGCAGCTTGTCGCCGATTTTGAACTGTACGCCCTGCGGGTCATAGCGTCCAACCAGACCGGAATCCAGCTGCATGTAAACCGTCTCAAACAGATGCGTCTTGACCGTGCCGTCCTCACTCTGGAACTGTACGGTGCGATCTGCGGAAGAATCCTGTACCAGTGCTTCTACCACGCCGCACGCGGAAGTCATATTCGTCACGCGGTCGATAAACAGCACTTCACCCAGTGTCTTGTGCTTTTCAAAGGTGTCAACCGGAATTTCTTCTGCCACGGTAATGTCGCAGTAGGCAATCTCGTTCTTCTTCAGGCTGTGTGCCTGCACCTGCTCGCCGGTATTCACATCGGTCTTATAGCGAATCGAGCGAATCTCGCCTGCGATGGTGCGGGTGCCTACCTTGACAAAATACTCCTTGCCTTCGGTGAGCGGCTCGTCATCCATCCACAGCAGAGTTGCCTGAAATGCCTTTGCACAAGTGATGTGGCTGTCCTTGGTCAGCACGCGGCCGCGGGAGACGTCAATCTCTCGGTCCAGCTGAATGGTTACCGGCTGACCGGCACGCGCGGTCTGTGCATCCTTATCGCCGACCAAAATCGACTTAACGTGCGCAGTCTCCTCACTCGGCTGTACATGAATCTCATCACCGACGGAAATTTCTCCGGCTTCAATTTGACCTTGGAAGCCGCGGAACGTATGATTCGGACGGCATACGCGCTGTACCGGCATATAGAAGCCTTCCTCATGTGATGCTTCGTCAATATCTACGTTTTCCAGATAATTCAGCAGCGTGGTGCCGGTGTACCACGGCATGCTGTCCGAATGCTGGGTCAGGTTGTCGCCTGCTGTCGCAGATACCGGAATAATCTTGACGCTGTACAGCTTGAGCTCCTGTGCCAGTGCCTGAATATCCGCCTCAATCTTGCGGAACTTCTCCTCGCTGTAATCGACCAAGTCCATCTTGTTGAACGCAAAGACGAAGTAACGAATGCCCATCAGTGCACAGATGCGTGCGTGGCGGCGGGTCTGCACAAGCACGCCCTGCGAAGCATCGACCAAAATGATTGCCAGATCGGCAAACGATGCGCCGACCGCCATGTTTCTGGTGTACTCCTCATGTCCCGGCGTGTCAGCAACGATAAAGCTGCGGTTGTCCGTGGTGAAGTAGCGATATGCAACGTCAATCGTGATGCCCTGCTCTCGTTCTGCCATCAGACCGTCCAGCAGCAGCGAATAGTCAATCTCGCCGCCGCGGCTGCCAACCTTGCTGTCCAGCTCCAGCGCCTGTTCCTGATCCGTGTACAGCTTCTTGGTATCGTATAAAATATGTCCGATCAGTGTGGATTTACCGTCATCCACACTGCCGCAGGTGATAAACTTTAACAGATTTTTCATTAGAAATAACCTTCTCTCTTTCTACGCTCCATGCTTCCGGCTGCTTCTTTATCAATCACGCGGCTGGTTCGTTCAGAGGTAACGGCGGATAATGTTTCAGAAATAACTTCGTCAAGGGTGGTTGCGGTGGATTCTACACCGCCAGTCAGCGGATAGCATCCCAAGGTACGGAAACGCACGCTCTTCATCATCGGCTTCTCACCCGGCAGCAGTCTCATGCGGTCATCATCAACCATGATGAGATTGCCGTCGCGCTCGACAACCGGACGCTCTGCCGCGAAGTACAGCGGCACAATGTCGATGTTCTCACGCTGGATGTACTGCCAGATGTCTTTTTCCGTCCAGTTGGACAGCGGGAACACGCGAATGCTCTCTCCCTTGTGAATCTTGGTGTTGTACAGCTTCCACATCTCCGGACGCTGGTTCTTCGGATCCCAAGCCTGCGCCTCGTTTCGGAACGAGAAGATTCGCTCCTTGGCACGCGACTTTTCTTCGTCTCGGCGGCCGCCGCCGAACGCTGCGGTAAAGCCGTACTTCTTGAGTGCCTGCTTGAGCGCCTGCGTCTTCATGATGTCGGTGTATGCAGAACCGTGGTCAAACGGATTGATGCCCTTTGCTACGCCGTCCTGATTGGTGTAAACCAACATGTCAATGCCGAATTCCTTTGCCTTGCGGTCGCGGAAGTCAATCATTTCCTTGAACTTCCAAGTGGTATCGACGTGCAGGAACGGGAATGGCGGCTTTTCCGGATAGAATGCCTTCATTGCCAGATGCAGCATAACCGAACTGTCCTTGCCGATGGAATACAGCATAACCGGACGTTCACACTCGGCTGCCACTTCTCTCATAATATAAATTGCCTCTGCCTCTAATTGGTCGAGGTGGGAAAATTCACTCATCGTCTTCAACTCCAATCAATATTGATTCGCATTGCGGCTATCTACGGTAATGGTCTCCTCCGACGCATCCGGTCGGCTGACAATCCAGTGCAGCAAATTGCCGTCTTTGTTTACTGTCATGCGGCATCCTGCGCCGCCAATGTCTGCTCCTAAATACAGGGAAATCGCATGCGCCGGACATTCCTTAACACAGGACGCGCAGCCCCAGCATTCCATCGGATATCGCATCTCCGCCTTTTTCTGCGTCATGCGAATCAGGGTTCCGGGACAAATCTCTGCACATTGACCGCAGCCAACGCATTTCGTTCGGTCAATTTGAATGCTCATAGGTATCATACCTCTCTGTTAACTCTCGATGAATCATATGAATTTCTCCGTTTTCATATCGAGAATTGACATATTTCAGCCATCTGTCATCTGTTTCCGGATAATCCAGATTTTCCGCAAAGCAATGCCAGCGCGTTTCCTTTCGATCTGCGAGATGGGCAATGACTACGCGGCACACGAGCAGCCGTTCTTTGAGTTCAAACAAACGGGTCAGCTCCTGCATGTCCGATACATGCACGCTGTCGCTCAGCACAAGCAAACGCTGTATTTTTTTGTCCGCCAGCTCCAAGCCGGATGCGGTAAATCCGTAATCGGTTCGAATGCCGCCCGCGTACTGATCCATAACGCCCTGCATGGCTTCTTCCAGTTGTTCTGTAGTAAACAGCGATGTGTTGGAAAAATATGATGCAATCTCCGCCTGCTTTCCCCGAACATCCTGTTCCGGAATCTCGCCCTGTTTTCCGGCAAGATATGCAGCCGCCGCTTCACCGGCGATTTCGCCTTCCGCCAGCGCACCGGTTACATATTTCTGCGGGCTGCCGCCTGCAACATCACCGGCCGCAAACAATCCGTGTACCGTTGTCATGCGTTTTGCATCGACCCAATAGCCGCTCGCCGTGTGTCCGCCGATGATATACGGCTCGGTGCCTTCAATCTCTACGTTTTCCTCATCCGGTGAGCTGCCGTTTTCCAGCCACTTGAGTGTCTGGGACGGCGCCATGTTGAGATACGCTTTTTTCAGGCTGTCCGCCTGTTCCTTGGTAATTCCCTTGGTGCGCAGGTAGCAGGGGCCGCGGCCCTCTCGGTTTTCCATGACCGTGCCGTACACGCGCTGTGAAGTCGTCAGACCGTATTTCTGCTCATACACTTCGCCGTGCGCGTTGACCTGCTTGGCACCGACGCCCTGCGCCAGTGTGCCGGTCGGTGCAATGGTGTCCTTGCATCGCAGAGCAATGAACCGCATTTCAAATGTCGTCATCTCTGCGCCGGCGCGAATGCCCATCGCATAGCCTGCACCGGTGTTAAACGGCGGATACCACATCTTGTGACGGGAAAATCCCGGATTGTTCGGCCGGTACAAACCTGCCGCACCGCCTGTCGCACAGATACATGCTTTACAGTGAATGGCGTACAGCTTTTCTTCCAATACGCCGTTGGCAAACACGCCTTGTATGGTGTTGTCCTTTACAATATAGTCAATCGCGTTGACGTGATTGAGCACCGTGACATTCGGACAATGCCGCACGGCATCCGCCAAAATCGTCTTGATGTTCTCGCCGTTGATTTTGATGTTTCGATTGCCGCGCGTGACGTAATTTCCATTCTCATCCTTCAGAATGACCAAGCCCAATTCTTCCAGATGATGGGTCACCTTGTTGAGACGCTCACTCATGCTGAGCAGCAAATCCTCCCGCACAATGCCATGCGCGTCTTTCTTCGCGTAATCCACGTAAAATTCCGGCGTTTTTCCCGGAACAATATATGCGTTGAGCGCATTGACGCCCGCAGCCAAGCAGCCGCTGCGGCGGATGTCCGCCTTTTCCAGAATTAAAATCTTCGCATCCGGTGCCTGCTTCTGTACAGTCATCGCCGCGTAGCATCCCGCCGCGCCGCCGCCAAGAATCAGAATATCTGTTTCCAATTGTACTGTTGTCACAAAAGCACCTCCTGTTAGATAAATACGGAATCCGGCGAAGTCAGCGCCGCATTTTCAATGACGTATGCCTTTTCTTCATCGAAGGCATAGACGCGATAAATAAATACCTTGACTTTTTCTCCCACTTCAACCGGCGTTTCATCCAGCAGTCTCTTTGCCGTCAAAACGGTATCCTTTACGCGAATCTTGAGTTCGATTTCGCTTCCGCGGAATGCCGTAGCTTCTACTGTGCCTTCCTCCGAACCAATCGGGTACTTGAGATATTCGCCCTGCTTTGTCACGGAGATGTATTCCGGACGAACCGCCGCATGGTGCGCATGAATATCCGCGTTTTCGAAACCGGAGAGTTTTTGGAAGTTCTCCACAACCGAGGACTGTCCGATAAACTGTGCCACAAACGGCGTGTGTGGGGTTCGATAAATGTCTTTCGGGGAACCAATCTGTTCAATTTGTCCCTGATTGGTAATGATGATCTGGTCAGCAACTTCAATCGCCTCGTCCTGATCGTGCGTGACGAAAATGCTCGTCACACCGACGGAAGAAATCATCTCACGCAGCCAGCTGCGAAGCTCCAAGCGTACCTTTGCGTCAATCGCCGCAAACGGTTCATCGAGCAGCAGCAGCTGCGGCTGCGGCGCCAGCGCACGGGCAAAGGCAACTCTCTGCCGCTGTCCGCCGGACAGCTGATTCGGATAGCGGTTTTCCAAGCCTTCCAAGCCGACCAGCTTCAGCATCTCATACACGCGCTCTTTGATGCGGTTTTTCGGCCATTTCTGAATTTTTAAGCCAAACGCAATGTTGTCATAAATCGTCATGTAGCGAAACAGCGCATAGCTCTGGAACACAAAGCCAATGCCGCGTTTGCTCGCCGGCACATCGTTGACCACGTTTCCGTCAATTAGGATGTCACCGCTGTCCGCAGTCTCCAAGCCCGCCAGCATGCGAAGAATGGTTGTCTTACCGGAACCGGACGGACCGAGCAGACCGACGAGCTTGCCTTTTTCAATTCCAAAATTGATATTTTTCGATGCTTGAAAGCTGCCAAAGCTCTTATTGACATCTTTCATCTGCACGTAATATTGTTTTTCCATTGGTTACTCCTCGTTCTTCTTTCCTCGGTACTCCAGCACGCTGCGCAGAACCAAGATAATAATTGCCATGACAACCAAAATTGCCGACATCGCAAATGCACCGGTGAAATCATAGCCCTGATACAACAGCTCAATGTACAGCGGCATCGTGTTGGTCTTGCCTCTCAGATGTCCGGAAAGAACGGATACGGCGCCAAACTCGCCCATTGCACGAGCCGTGCACAAGACGATGCCATACAGCAGCGCCCACCGCATATGCGGGAACGTCACTTTGCTGAAAATCGTCCAGCCCTTTGCGCCCATCAGCGCAGCGGCTTCTTCTTCCTCTGTTCCCGCCGCAGTCAGCACCGGAATAATCTCGCGTGAGATAAACGGAAACGTGACGAAAACCGTTGCCATGATAATGCCCGGAACCGCATAAATAATTCTGATGTCCAAGCTCTTGAGAAGCGGATACAAATCACTCTGTCTGCCATAGGTCAGCACGAAAATCAAACCGGCAATAATCGGAGACACGGTGAGCGGAAGATCAATCAGCGTAGAAATAACTTTCTTTCCGCGAAACTGAAACTTCGTAATGCTCCACGCCGCGAACAGTCCGAAAATCGTGTTGAGCACGACCGCGAACAGCGTCGCTTCAATCGTTAATTGCACAGATTTCAGTGCATATTTATCCGTAACGGCTGCCAGGAACGGCTGCATGCCCTGACGAAATGCGGTTACTAAGACGTAAACCAGCGGCAATACCAGCATCACGGCGAGAAACAGGACGCTCACTGCGATCAGAAGCCATTTGACGGCTCCGGATGATTGTTTTTTCACAGCTTGTTTCCTCCTTACTCGATACCGCTGATAATTTTAGACGAACGGCTTTGCAAAACCGCATTGATAAACAGAATCAGGAATGCTGTCGCCAGCATAACCAGCGCGATAGACGTTGCACTTGCATAGTCAAATTCCTGCAATTTCGACATGATAAGCAGCGGGGTAATCTCTGTCTCATACGGGGTGTTGCCTGCGATAAAGACAACGCTGCCGTACTCGCCGAGGCTGCGGGCGAATGCCATCGTAAAGCCTGCAATCAGCGCCGGAAGAATTTCCGGAAAGATGACATGGCGGAATGTGTATTCGCGCGTTGCGCCCAAAATGCTCGCCGCCTCTTCAAATTGCCCGTCCAGCTTTTCCAGTACCGGCTGCACCGAGCGCACAACGAACGGAATGCCGATGAATACCAGTGCCAGTGTGATGCCCGTGCGGGTGTAGGCAATGTCTATGCCAAATGTGTGGTGGAAAAATCCGCCGATGACGCTGGTATCTACGGTCATGTGCGTCAGCGCAATGCCCGCAACCGCTGTCGGAAGGGCAAACGGCACCTCAATCATGCCGTCTAGTATGCGTTTTCCCGGAAATTCATACCGCACCAGCACCCATGCAACGATGAGTCCCATCACTGCGTTAATCAGCGACGCTGTGAGTGCCGTCAAAAAGCTGACCTTATAGCTCGCCAGCACACGGGGACTGGTCACGGTCTGAATAAACTCAGCGGGAGAGAGGTGTGCGGAAAACACAACGAGGGAACACAGCGGGATGATGACGATGAAACTGAGGATCGCCACTGTGATGCCGAGCGACAATCCGAACCCCGGAATGACCCGCAATTTTTTTCTTCTTTGCTTCATAATCAAAATCCCTCTTGCTTCTTATTTTTCATAGATCTGGTCAAAGATGGCTCCGTCTGCGAAATGCGTTTCCGCCGCCTTTGTCCAGCCGCCGAAATGGCTGATGTTGGTTAAATCCAGATTGTTGGTGACAATCCACTTGCTATCCTCCGGAATTTGTGTAATCGTATTGCTGCCGTTCTGCGAGGTATATTCTTTCAAAATATCCTGATTGGACGGGCGATAGAAATTTTTCGCCTCAATGCGCTGTGCCTCATCCGAATACAGATAGTTGAGATACTCGGTTGCCACATCGCGCGTTCCGCGGTCATCGACCACTTCGTCGACAACGGCAACCGTTGGCTGGCACAAGATGGACGCAGACGGAATGACAACTTCGTAATCATCCGGATATTCCTCCAGCGAGAGGAATGCTTCGTTCTCCCAAGCAATCAGAACATCGCCCTGCTGGTTCTCAACAAAAGAAGTTGTTGCGCCGCGCGCGCCGGAGTCCAGAACCAGTACATTCTGATACAGCTTTTTGATGCTCTGCTCAATTTGTTCCTCGGTCTGTCCCTGCTTTTCAAAGTAGTACCAAGCGGCAAGGTAGTTCCACCGTGCACCGCCGGAGGTCTTTGGATTCGGCGTGATAACACCGACGTCGTCGCGGAGTAAATCGTTCCAGTCGTGAATATTTTTCGGATTGCCCTTGCGAACAAGGAACACAATGGTTGAGGTGTACGGTGCGCTGTCGTTGTCAAATTCAGAGGTGTAGCCGTCCTCGATGAGACCTGCATTTTTCACCGCGTCCACATCGCCTTCCAATGCCAGCGTGACGACATCGGCTTCCAGACCGTTGGCAACCTCCAACGCCTGTTTGCCGGAGCCGCCGTGCGACTGAATAATGTCAACGCTCTGACCCGTCTTTTGCTTCCAATGCTGTTCAAATGTTTTGTTGTACTGCTGATACAGCTCGCGGGTCGGGTCATACGAAACATTTGTAATTTCTACGGAATCACCGGAAGCGGAACCGCTGTCGCTGTTTCCGCCGCAGCCTGCCAGAAGGCCAACGCTCAGAGCCGATGCCAGAAGAATGGCAGAAATTCTTTTCTTATAATTCATGGTTCTTCTCCTTTGTATCAAATCGAATGTGTTTTGTCTTTTGCTTCGCTGTCAACAGCAACACATTCGTTTGTACAAGCTCTTGCAGCGGTGTGAATAAATCAGTTTCATGATTTATCGCCTCCCACATTCCATATATATCCTATTTGTCTAATGGGATATATATGTTTTGTATGTTTGTTATTATAGCCATTCTTTCCGCATAGTGCAAGTGTTTTTTTCCAATTTCGAAAAAAAATCATGATTTTTTTTGAATCCGAGAAAATTTGCGGGAAAAATTGGCCGTTTTGTTACTTTTTATGCGCATTTTATGTGATTTTTTCCCACATTTTTCGCAAGAATTCGTTTTCTCAAAAAAATATTCCCTGCTGATACGGCAGAGGATTTCCACATAGCTGGCATCTTTTATCCTGCAGTCAAATATTTGCGTCAACTCACTGCGTATCCTCTTGACTTGCCTCGCAATCTATTTTACAATACTTACACAGAATTGATTGACTCTCAGTCACTGAATTTTTATTCTGCCGTATCCATCAAAAAGGGGGAATTTTTCTTATGAAAAATAAGTCCGTTGATTTGACGCAGGGTTCCATCACCCGTGCCATGCTGTTGTTTGCGCTGCCGCTGTTGGGCACCAGTATCATTCAGCAAATGTACAATACCGTCGACCTCATGTTCGTCGGCAATCTGCTCGGACAGGATGCATCTGCGGCAGTCGGAACCTGTTCTTGGCCGATTAACTGCTTTGTCGGCTTTTTTACCGGCATGGGCGTCGGCATCGGCGTTCTGGTTTCGCAGGCATACGGCGGCAAAGACTTCCCTCGGCTGAAAAAAATCCTGCACACAGCCATCTGGCCTTCGCCAGCAGGCTTTCGTTGTGTCGGGAGGTGCCGTCTGTACCCAAAACGCCTACTACGGTAGTAATGCCAACCTTGGTCAGCTCGCTGAGGTTGATTTCCGGTGTACGGCTGTAGGGACCGGATTCGCCGCCGCCGCCGATGATGTGCACGTGCTGGTCAACATAACCGGGGACTACCTTGCGCTTTTGGGCGTCAAGAATTTGGCAGTCTAAGCCTTGCGGTGCTGCAAGCTGTTGGCCTATTTTGGCGATTTTGTCATTGATAATCAGAAGGTCGACAATTCCGAGGGGCTGCGGAGCGTAGACGTCCGCGTTTTTAATGAGTAAGCATTTCATGTGAGGATTCTCCGTTTCTGAAAAATTATTTATGCTTTAATTATACACTGAATTGTTGAAAATGGTATATGAGACAAGAAAGTTTTCGGGTTTTAATGGTATAATATAGACAATAAAAATGAATTGTCGTGCTATGATAGTGTGGAGAGATTGGAAGAGGGATGAAGTGTGATGAAAGAATACTCTGTGTTGACAAAACATATCAATCTTTTGGAAAATGATAATGCTGGTGAATGGAGTTGTGATAAGGAAAATGATGGTTCTCAGGAAAGACCGATGCACCTTCCTTTCGTCATTTATTCTATAACGGTTAAGAAGTTGGCAGATGATATCTATAAATTTGCCAAAGAAAGTGATGAGATAGTACCGAGTAAATATGCAGATATTCTTAATGCTAATGGCATAGAATGGGGTTATGATTCCATGATGAAAGCCGATGCTTCTGGATTAGATGCTCAATGCATATTGGCTTTGCTGATAGCTTCTCTTAGGGCAGAGCGCTTTTGTGATGGTGCGTTATTAGAATTTATCGAAAGTGGCGCTGTTATAAGATGGCTGAAACGTTTGCAGGAGCTTGATGAGGCATAAAAATATATCCTTCCTCCCCCAATTTCCCCCTCGCCCTACCCGAATTCGCGCATTCGGGTGGGGCGCTTTACTTATTTTCACGCTAAAATATAATTAGGAAAACAACTGCCCGTAACGCAGATGGCAGGAATTGGAGGGATGGATATGCAAAAGAAATTATTCTTAAGCGCAGCGCTTGGACTGGCAATATTTGCTAACACTGCCTTTGCCGAGGTTAATACAGATTATTTGGCCAACGAGCTCAGGTCTTATCCCGGCTGGCCGCTGGAGGTATATTGCAACGCAACCGATGTTAATGTCAGAACACAGCCTAATACTGACTGTGATGTTATCACCATGCTGCAAAGGGGAGATAAATTTTATGTAAGCATGGTTGTAGATGTAGTAAACAGTGAATACAAATGGCTTCTTGGAACTACTGAAAGGGGCCATGTTGGTTTTATGGCAAGCAAATATCTTGATACAACCCCGAGAGCTGCCAGCGCAGCAGGACGCTTTAATGCTGCCCTCGAAGCAGATTGGATTATGGATCCCGAGATTTTTGCTTCAGGTGCCTATTACCCGGGGCCTGTGGAACAGAATACGGATGATATTATCTCCTATGCCGATAAAAAGATGCAGGTCGGACCGCGTCTGTTCTATATAGATTCAGCGAGAAACAAAGTAAATGATGTGAAGATTAATAAACTTCATGGCAGCATGGCAGGCTATGCTGTCGGTCAGCAGCTTGACACAGACAGGCAGATTGCTCTGGACGGGTACCTGAAAATGAATGGCTGGGAGAACGATTCTATGGGTGTGGGTATATCGGATACGCATCATATGATCGGTTGGGTAAAATATGCATACAACGCAAGGGGGCAAAAATGCCTGCATAAGAGCTTTTATGTAAAACTGGATTCTCGTGATGTGATTGCAGAAATTATGTACTGTGAGAGTGATGTTCATTTAGCGAACTGACGGATGAAGCAAATTTTGCTAAAAACATCTTTTGACAGGAGGTGGCGTAATGAAGCGTAAGCTGTTTAAGAGCATGTGCCTGGCAATGCTTCTGGCGGCATTTGCCGGTTGCGGCACAGAAAAAAATTCCGTATTACCGCAGATGGATTTGCTGCGATATATATACGCGGAAGCAGATGGAGCATCGTGTCGAGAAACTCGTCGC
>OGXW01002498.1_pt1 | contig 12965 bp, 22 predicted proteins | sample 1576341 | NCBI WGS metagenome assembly OGXW01 (sample SAMEA3541592, study PRJEB24748) | human gut metagenome | biome: human gut; feature: human-associated habitat; material: faeces | place: China | collected 2012
TGATTTCTGTGCCATAATCTTATCCTTTTGTCTTATACTGCTGATGGTGCAGTTGATGTTGCAGCCAGCTCCGCAAATGCTTCTACTGCTATGATTTCTATTCTGTTTATCGTAGTTGCCATTGCTTTTGGTTTCTTTGTTTACAGAAAAAATGTACATATCGCAATCGCTACTGTAATCGGTGTTGCTGTTATTATTGCCTGTATGGCAATTGGTCTGAACTGGCATCCGCTTTACTTAAGTGGTGATACATGGATGATCATTGTTGGTATCTATATTGCTATCGCATCTGTTACACCTGTATGGATTTTACTTCAGCCAAGAGATTATTTAAGCTCTTTCTTACTGTATGGCATGATGATCGTCGCTGTTATTGGAATCTTCGGTGCTCATCCGACTATTGATATTCCAGCTTTCACCAGCTTCGTTGATAAGGGTACTGTTGGTTCTGGTGTTTCTCTTGGAACTATGTTCCCGGCATTGTTTGTTACTATTGCATGTGGTGCAATCTCTGGTTTCCATTCATTAGTTGCTTCTGGTACTACTTCTAAGCAGCTTGACCGCGAGAAGGATGCTCTTCCGATTGCATACGGCGGCATGTTAATTGAGTGTGTACTTGCAATCATCTCTGTATGTGCTGTTGGCTATATCTGGAGTGAGTATGTTCCAGGCGGAATCGTAACTCCTACCGCTGTATTTGCTACTGGTATCTCACGTATGTGCGCAAAGATTCCATTTTTAGCTGGTGCAGAAAGTGTAATCTACTCACTGTTAATCCTTGCAGTTTCTGCATTCTGTCTGACTTCACTTGATACTGCAACTCGTCTTGCAAGATATATGTTCCAGGAGTTCTGGTTAGCACCTGGTGAGACATACAAGGACGCTACTGGTGTTAAGAGAGTTTTAACAGATCCATATTTTGCTACAATTATTACAGTAGTTCTTGGCATTGCACTTGGTATGACAGGTTATGCAAAGATCTGGGCATTGTTTGGTGCATCAAACCAGCTGCTTGCTGCACTTGGTCTTTTAGCTGTAGCTGCATGGCTTGGTAAAGTCGGCAAAAACAATAAGATGCTCATCATCCCAATGGCATTTATGCTTATCGTAACAGTAATCTCACTTCTTCAGACCATCTACGCAAACGTCACAAACGCAGTCGATATGTGGAGCTGGATCCGTGCAATAATCGGAAGCTTACTTGTTCTTCTGTCACTCGTTCTTGCAAAAGAAGGCTGCCAGACATTGTTCAAGAAGAAGGCGTAATTGCTTCGTGTATGTTAAAAAAAGACCTCCCGAGGGTTATCTATTGCCTACTTTATAAGCATTGCTCTATAATACTTTATCCAGAGTTCAATCTAATGTCTGCTTAGATGTTCTGACTCTGTAATATTATTATTACGAGCAATCTGTAATATATTATCTATTATATTATTAAGTGACATATAAAATTCTATTAACGTTAATATACCTAGAACGCATTTTAAAGCGATTAGAGGCATTTTATGTGTACGGCTATACAATCCCTTATCGCAACTAATAGCGTTTCCTGTACAAGCTTAAAACAAAAAAAGGTTGACCTTATTGATCAACCTCTTTCATTACATTCTACATATTCTGTGGTAACATCTATTTCATAGGTGGTGGAACCATAGAACTTGCTTGTTTAATTATATTCTTTAATTCGTTTATTTCATCTTGTAGTTCCTTTATCCTAGGGTCCTCTGTATTAATGGGTTCCTTTGGTATATCTAGTTTCTCAAGTAAAGCCTAACACTTACTCATTTCTTCATCACACTTAGCTATTGTTACAGCTTCAGTTCCAACTGTAACATTAGTTACTGGTAAAGTATTGTAATTTGTTCTTCCTAATGAAGGAAATAGAAAGGGTAATCCTGTAAAAAAGTTAGGCCACATACTTACCTCCTTTCTTACTGGAATTAACCCCAGTAATTATTGCATCCACAACCGTATCCACTACGACCATATGCTACATCACCAGCGTATGCACCATAGGCAGCAGCACGATAAATATCTGTGTTAATGGCTGTTAACTGAGGATAAGGTACGCTTACTGTATTAGGTAATTTGCATTTGATACCATCAACATCTGATTGCAAATCATTCAGTCTAGTTACAATAGGAGCAGTAGCCTGATTAATCATAGAACCTACAGCAGCTGTCTGATGTTCGTTACTCAACTGAGAAATCAAAGTAGAGTTCTTTTCACGTAAAGCGTCAATCTTATCTAACAGAGCTTGGTTCTGTATAGCATCAAGCTTAGCGATTATAGACTGAGTATTAGCTGTATTGCTATCACGGAGAGACAGGGTATTACTGTTCATAGTGTTAACCAAGTTATTAGTTTGGTTACATACAGACAACTGATTTTCATAACCCATCTTAGTGATATTGTTGTTTACAGCGTCAATAGAACGCTGAGTTGTGCAGCAGCAGTTAGCTAACTGAGAAGCAAGATTTGCATTACCAGAAGTAATAGCATTAATTACTTCACAACTTGACAGCTTAGTATCACAAGAGATCTAACTTACACCAGCGTTGATCTGATTCAAAGCTGTTTGAACAGCATTGATATCACAGTTCAAAGTAGTTGACAAGTTATTGATTGCATCTTTATTACCATTGATAGCCTACATGAGCAAATTAGTATTAGCATCAGTATTTAGTTCAGAAGCTAATGCACCAGCGTTACGGCCACCGAAACCGTTACCGCCCCAGCAGAACCAGATCAAAATGATCCAGATCCACCACCAACCGCCGTTTCCACCGAAACCACCGTTGTTGTTCATCATAGCCATCAAAGCTGCAGGATCCATACCTTTATTAGCATTTTGCATTAAAGCAGCGAGACCAGCGTCGATACCGCGATCTTGCACGATAATTCTATCTTCTAACATAATTGATTTAGTTTATAAATTGATTTTAATTAATATCTGACATAGCGAGTGGCTCTACGAGAGTACTCATAAGGATCATATTCATGTTCTACTCTTTCGTAGTCTCTCTTTTCATAATCATCCTTATCATACATGCTACGTCTTCCGAACATACCCATTCGTCTACCACCTCTACGATAATGTCCAAAGTCTTCTTCTTCATCTTCATACTTGGACATTTTCTCTTCGTAACATTCCATTTCAGCTTCTCTGATATGATCGCACATTATATAAATATAATAATACCACATCTTACCTTCGTCAATATCTTTATCATTAAGCCAAGCTTTTGCAAATTCAACGTAGTGTTTAGTATTATTAGAACCAGTAATGTTCATAATAACTCTATAGTAATCAGAGTAAACCATATTTAATGCTACAAACCAATCATAACGATTGAATTTGCTTCCTAGAGCAATTCCGTATTGACTGGCCAATGTGGTAGTCTCTTCTAAAGACCAATGTGGTCCACGAGTACCGTCCTCATTTTCCATCTTCATTACAGCTTTACGAGCATATTCCTCATTGAAGTGAGGTCCGTGTTCTTTCTCGTAAGCCTTCACACGAAATATTCTATGCATATTATTATTGATTAATATTGTTTTGAATATGTTATTTGTCGGGAATTTCTATTACCCGTGTATCCGTTACTTTGATCAACGGATTGCTATTTACTATCTGGTAATTTTTGATATATATTTTTTTAAAGTCAAAGTGAAAGAATCTAACTAGCCAGTTCTTATAAGTATTCTTATATTCTTTGTTTTCTGTTACGAATATTGTCTACTAGTTTTTTATATCTATTTTGGCTGTTAGGATTGAATCCTTTCTACTAACTATGATAGTTGTTAAGTCATTGAGTTTTAACTCTTTATCGAAGTCTATTAACTTCTCTTTAATTACTGTTTTCACAGAATCCTTAATCTCAGTATTGATTACACTTACATTGGTTAGATTCTTATCTTTGACTTTATTATCTTTCTTTACTTGATTTATCTATTGTATCAAGCTATCCTTACTATTATTTAGTTCATTTATAGTAAGTTGTAATACTCTATTGTGTGCTTCTTTATTAGATGCTATCTCTTCATAAGCTCTAATATTGTTAGTTATTCTGTTAATCTCTGCATTCTTTTTATTTAACTAATGGTTCTAAAACAAAACAGTCGCAATAAGTAAACTAACTAAACCTACTGCGACTATTCTGATATTGTTACTGAACCAATTAATTATCTTTATTACTATTGGTATCATCTGAAAGTTCTCCATCTAATTCGACATCTAATATCTATTCCCCTTTCTTCTTTGCTATTTTCTTAAGTATATTCCACACTTTCCATCTAGGATGTAGTTTACCTAAGTTCTCAAGTAAGGAGAAGAATTCTACTAAAGCTATAGCACCGGCTATAAACTCAATAGCGTGTAAATCTATAGAAGTTACTATAAACTTCTCAATAGTAAACGCACCACATATAGCAACTATTGCATCCCTTAGCTTATAGAATATTTTTGAAGTTAATCTCCTTGAACGTGCTAATATTTCATCGTCTTTATATTTCTTATTTACTTTGCACTCATATAAAGTATTAACTATGATAATGCCAGCTAGAGCTGTAATAGGAACATATACTGGTGAGTATAGAGATATTAATCCACCTAATGCGGCAGATGCTAATTTCTCTGTACTACTAAACATGTTTTTAAATATAGGCATTGTATGCTCTCCTAACTGATAATAATTCATAGATAGTAAATGATATAAAGTGTAAATCAAAAAAGTCCCAGCTGATTCATAAGGGGTTTAAAATCGGCAGGGACTCTGAAAATTGTTCGAGATTATAATTAATAAACGTTTACATTGTAAATAAGTTGCTATTACTTGATTAAACTTAGTCAAGACTAATAGCGGTTCTTACGAGCTTCTAGCATATTCAATCAACTAATGATACTTAATTATCTTCTTTAGTAGATTGATGCCATTACAATGTTTCATCCAACCAATATGACTACAGACCTGCTGCCTATATTCACTATAAGTCATATGCTTAAGTTTATTCATAGCAGCAACTTTCTTACACATTTTGTGTTTAATGTTCTTTCTAATCAAAGTATAATCGTGCTTCATTGTACTGACATTAGCATTCGCATTACTAAGGTCATTGTTAGAATTCAGATTGAATAAACCTGCATTGGAACTATTACTCGTGTTAGCCCCTATCTAACTTACTTGTTCAATCCAGAACGACAACCTATTTGTTAATAATTAAGGGATATATACCAGACGAGTACCGACATAAGCAACCGCAACACCAAGGCCAACGTCAGAACGCAGATAGAACAAACCCGCACCGGAACCAGCACCCGCGAGAGCCCCCAACAGTAAAGTTCTGTCAGCTTCTACAGCATTCGTCCAATGATAATCACAGAAATACGTAGTAGAACCAGCTCCACCTTCCTAACAGAATAAGTCAGCAGCTGCATTGTTTGTAATGCGTTTAACCCATTGATTGCTAGTAGTGATAGTAGTTAAACCACTATCTTCATATAACGATTTATCTATGCCAAAATTCTCTTTATTGTTGGTGACGTATATCTTATTGTCTGTTCCTGTTACAACAATATCACAACAGTTCTTCCATATATGACCAAATGGATTTTCAATACCTCTGTATCTATTAGCGTATTGACTGGCTTGTGTTTCAGTACCTTCTGCATCCGTATTAACATATGAATACTGTACTTGACCAGAACTATTACCTAATGAATTAGTAGTGCCTGTAGGTACAAAAGCCCATCTATCAGCACCGTTTTCTTTCTTCGTTCCATTAGTAATACCATTACCAAGTCCACCTTGATGATAACCTTCTTCGGTCAATGCTGTGTTAACTGCTTTCTAACTATTAAGGGTAGCATATTCTACTACATAACACCAAGTAATAAACTTATGTATCTCATAAGTATAGATAGCATAACTATTACTTCTACCATTACGAGCCTGTGTCAAGAAAGTAGCTCTATTAGTATTTACAGTAGGTACTTGATTTCTAATTGAGTATAAGGTACTGCCGTCTCTATAAGCTTCATATGCAGAGCAATACTTCTTACTAAACTTAGTATATCCTTCTAAGGGATACAAAGACATTCTGATTTCCCAATCATAGTCTCCGTGTACTACCACAGTATAATATGCATCAGGTAATTCAACCATATCATTACCATCTTCAATGCTATTAGTTACTTCAGAACCATCTTCGTAATGATCCCAATCTGTAGCATTAAAGTATTTAATAGTACCATCAGAAGTAAGTCTACAGCCTTTGAATAATGATTGTACTGGTAGGTCTTTATGCATTTGCATATTACCAGTTCTTACCCCATCAGGACTACTACCTGTAAAACGTACTCCATACCATAAGTCACCTGCAGCATATATCTAAGAACCGTTCAACCACATCTCTTGAACAGTCTTACCGTTTGCAGCAACCTCTTGGAATGTAGTACCATTAATAGCAATTTCTCCCATATTAAGCAGCAGTTGAAAGTTTAATATACAATACTCCAGTTACTTGGCTATCTGCTTCTGGTATAGCATCTACTATCTGAATACTGTTAACTGAAGTAGAAGTTACTTTATTATTAGTTGCATCACTAATAGCTGTATCAGTCTATGACTTAGTGTATACATCTGCACTGTTAGCTTTAGCATTAAGCTTAGTATCTACTTCTGACTTAGTGTAAGTAGTAGCCTTATCAGCCTTTGTATCTAATGAAGCATTTACAGTAGCTGTATCAGCTTTAGTACCAATAAGATTAGTAATAGTAGTTGCAAAGTTAGGATCATCACCCAATGCAGCAGCTATTTCATCTAAGGTATCAAGAGTTTCAGGAGCAGATGCAACCAACTTAGCACATTCAGCTTTAGCTATCTCAGTAGCTTTATTAGTTACTTGGTCTCTAGTATATGCATCAGTAATACCATAGCCAGCTAATGTAGTAGCCTTATCTGCTTTACTACTGTCTAACTCATTAATAGACTCTCTTACTTCCTGTATATCAGTAGAATGAGTATTATCAATGGTATTGATAGTATTCTCAAGTTGCTATTCCTTAGATTTAGCTCTACTAATTTCAGATGCTAAACTAGCATCAAGTTCATCTATACGTTCAGACTGGTCTGTATTTTCTTTGTAGTTAGTGGGTATCCACTGCTTACCATCAAAGCTTTTAATTACATTACCTGTAGTATCTGATGATAAGTCAATCCAGTATGAAACTTCTTTAGGATTTGGAGCATACTTAGATGCTACAAAATTAGGATTTTCTTGTCTTGTCATATTGTTTAAATTAAATCTCTATATTATAAATATTTTCCTTTAACCAAGTGATTTCATCTTCGGTAAAGCTGCGGTCGGCGATGATGATGGCACCGTGACAGCCGATAAAAGCAGGACGTTCAGAAGGACGTAATTTCCCAATATACAACTCTGCATTATCTTTACCATTAACAATGTAATCAAGTTTCACTATTCCATTATATGAATTTGTTATTTGATAGGTTATACCGTCTTTAAATTGCTCTACATTGTTCACACGACCAAAACTATAAGTTGTATCTTCATTATATTCATTATAAAATTCAAATCCAAAAGCTCCAGTTCCACTCGTAGTAATTTTAGACAAGAAACAAGCTCTATTTTGTCTCTCAAACCACGTCCTCTCCGCCATCACCGTGTAATCCGTTAATATCGGGAAGCCGTAGCAGACGGCGTACATCTTGCCGTCGTAGCAAAGCTGGTCGGGGTAGTCAGGGATAAATTCTAAAGTAATAGTTGCTCCGATACATCCTAATGTGCCGATAGTTGTATTTCCATTATTATCATACGCATAAGTTCCTAAATATTCACCATCTTCAGTTGCTGTTATCCAAGTTCCAAAATAAACCCTACCCCCATTAGGAATACCAGATATTTTGACTTTAACTTTATCACCCTCTTTAGCAATATTAGAACCTAAGGCAAAAATAATTCCACCGTCTTCAATAATATTAGTAAATTCAAAACCTTTTTTGGTAATAATATAATCAGCACGTCCAGTCGAACTCCAACGGTCAGAATTATAATCGTACGTATAAAGCCCAATTCCGCTATTCAGCTTCCCCTTGCCGCCGTACAAATAGGCGTGGTTGCCGTTGCCGCTAAGGTCTTTTAGGATTGATGTAGGGAGTTGCTCAATAGCAGCTTCTTCTGTTACTGTTTGAGGATTACAATAAAAGCCAAAATTCTTTTGAGCTCTAACGCTGGCAGGTAAATGATAGATACCACTTTTATCAATAGCAATAGTACCTACTGTACCGTCTTCTTTGTTGTATCTATATGTTATAACAGCATTACCTGTATATTTAATATCGAATCCAGCAGTAAAACTATTAAAACCTCTAAAAGCTATGACATATTTTAACTCTGTACCAGCGAGAATAACTATTTTCTTTGGGGTAGAAGTAATACCTGTATTATCAAGCGTCCAATAAGTAAAATCTTCCGCATAGGCCTCAATCACATCATAGTTAGTCATACCTTGCTTCGCAGGGTCATAGATAGCCTTTACAGAAGAAGTAAACCAATCAGGATATACTGGAGTTGATTCACCTGGCATTAACCATTCACCTAATATCACAGCACCTTCATCAGTATACTAACTAATACGTATGTGCTTACCTGCAAAGATACTAAAGTCAACCTAATTGTTATCCTTTACAGTAAGTATTATGGGATCATCTGTAAGAGTATTAATGATAAGCTACCCAGTAATATTAGCATGCTCTATAAATGAATCTCCCTTCTCTATATTATACAAAGAATGGAATACAAAGTATGCCTATGGATTTATAAATATAGGTTGATATAAACACGTTTTCATTCTATAGTAATTTGTATAGGTTCATTAATATCTTTATGCTCCTTAAGCATACTATATAACTCTTTAAAGGTATTAGTACTATTGATTACTTGTCCCTTTACTTTATTCTGTCCAACAAGTATACAACCATCTGTATCCTCTGGAGTATTACCTATATGGATTAACACACCTTCATAACCAGGAACTCCTACTAATCTAGGTAAGTGGCCTTTACAGAATGAGTACTGTTTGTAGTTACTAAACTTAGGAGACTGTACATCTAAAGTAATACTGTAAGTACCAGTAGGTATTGCTGTTACTCCTTTAATCTTAATACTCTTAATTTCATCTAGAGTCATTTTAGAATCTAATCCTCTATCTGTATCTTCAAGAGTATCACAGATATACATCAGATCATATCCTTCTCCAGATGCATATTGTTCATCTGAGTAAGTCTTACAGTATAGTTTACCTATAGTATACTTATCTCCTTTAAATATTCTTTTTAATACTAATTCCATATTATTCATTATTAGTTTTTCTACTACTCACTGACTAATCATCTAACATATTACCAACTAAGTCAGCAGCTAAGTTCATACCAAATGTTTTGGCATCATTATCTATCTCACTTACCTTAACGTTAATCTGAAGTAATAGTAAATATATTTGTTCTAACAGTTCCCTGTTTGTCATGTGTGCTAAGTACGGATTCATATTAAGATATAATGTGAATTAGTAACGTTGTATAGTTCTATTCACCTGAAGACTCAGATACAATAACTTGTCCAGCAGTATAACTGTACTTATAGTTAAATAAGCCTGTAGATGCAATTGAACTATTGAAGTTAGCACAACAGGATACATTGGCTGTGAAGTTACTACCTGCATAAACAGATAATGCAGTATAGGAATAGAATCCTTGCATTAGTACCTACTTAGGTTTAACAGTGAATCTAGAACTATTAATGGTAATAACCTTTTCTTCATCACTTGTATTGTTTATGTAGATAATCTCTCTGTGACCATTAACAACTCTTAAGTCATACTGGGGGGGGGGTTGGTAGATTTGCATTAAACTCTGCCTTAGTAAGGCATTCATTAGTAGAATCTACACTCAAGCCCTCAGCACTAGCTTCTGCCTTTGTTACTAATTCGTTTGTTGATTCCATATTATCTATCTTTAATAATTATTATCTGAGTCAAGTAACTACTATCATAACCACTATTTATTGACTCAGCTTCGTTAATGTTTACACTCCATTCTGATACTGAAGTCATATCATTAGACATTTCTCCATAACAATATTTACTATCATAACACAAAGAATCAGCAGTATTAGTAAAATACAAATCATACACTGTCGAAAATGAATATACATCCTGTTTGTTGAATGTAAAATTAATGGAGTCACCATCTTGATATACTACAGTACCAGTTAAATCTCTTGAAGAATTATTAATAACTAATGTGTATTGGTATGTATTCATACTAGTGAGATGCAGCTCCCCCCCTAGGGAGATTGTCTACAAACTCTTGCTTAGTTATACACTCATTACTACTAGTTATATTAAGTCCTTCTGCAGATGCTTCGGATGCTGTAACTAGTTCATTAGTTGCTTCCATTCTTCAACTCCTCCACTTGTTTCTTTAAGTCTTCAATTTCTTGCTTAAGTAGTTTAATACCTTCTATAGCTACTACACCAAGCATATCATACTGTACAGCTTTAATACCGTCTTTATCAGTCCTTACTACCTCAGGGAAGTGTTCCTCTAAGTTCTATGCAATAGTACCTATCTGATGTTTATCATACATATTAAACTCTACAGTCGGTATATCACATATCTATTCTAGAGTATGCTCTAATGGCTTTATATCTGACTTTAACCTAATATCAGATTCTTTATAGAATGCAGCTGCATATAGTCCAGCATATCCACTATTTGATGCAGTACCGTTTCCTAATCTATAGTCTATTATGTTACCATTATTATTACCACTCATGGTTCTATAATTAATCCATATAGAATCAACATTAGGATCAGTAAAGTTAAACTCATTAGAATTTACTAAGCCAAAGTTCCTAGCTCTCCAGAGACAAGTATTCACATCATAGTTAAAATAATCAAGTAAGTTACCTTGAGAACTCTAAACATCGAAGGACTGTGAAGCATTGTCATTTCCATATGCAGCTGTATACGTACTGTTATGAGCTACTATATTAGTTGATTCACAATCACAGGTATAATAGTAGTTAGCACCACCTCTAAGATATATAATGAACTTAGATAGTTCTTGAATCTGATGCATAGAACCTACTGCAGAATCTCCACCCCAATTGGCAGTATAAGCATTTAGTTTCTAGTCAATATGCAACTATCCCCATCCTGCACCACCGACTTCCATATTTACATATAGAGCAAATCCTCCTGAATTAGTAGCCCAAGAAGGTTTAGCATCACCCTGTGAATCAGTATTTAGAGTATTATGAATGATAAGGTGTAAAGGAAATGTAGTTACATTAGGATCTGCATCAAAGTCACAAGGATACCAATGGTCTTCATCAAAGCCTTCTCCTCTAAGAGATACCATCTTTCTATTAGCTCTATCTTTGTCCAGAATACTATCTCTAGTTACTTTCTTGTTCCCTATAAATATATTCTTCATATCTTTAGTGTTAAGGGTGAGGGTAATCACCCCCCCCCCACTTTTTATAGTTAATCTTTAATCTTTATTGCCTTAATACTTAATACATCACCACTGTATTCCATGATGTCACTATCAACTCCGAGATTCCATACTCTAAAAGTTACTCTACCAGTATCTGCATTGCTAATGTATCCAGATATATAAGCTACGCAAGGTTTATAATTTACACCAGTATCATCAAACAAATTAGAATAAGTAACTGGCATCATTATATAATCAGTAGAGGCATAATCGAAATTAACAGTATTGTCAAATGTACAACTTCCGATATAGGTATTAGTGTCTCCACCAAATATTTTAGCAGTGATAAGTAGTAGGCAGTCTTTATAATCAATCAGATTGAAAGGTTGACTGGGGTCTATATCAACGTACCCCCCCCAATCTCTCATCTCCTATAGCAATCATATCTATTTAATTATCAAAAATAAAAACAATCCAAACAAATTGCTTATACACTTCGCTTGTAAAATCATTAATTAGTTCATTCTTATCCATAATTTGATTATGAGCATAACCGTAATTAATACTCTCACCCTCTGCACACATTGTGGAATAAAATTGAACAACTCGTTTGCTGGAACCATTGCCGTTAGCATCTTCGTTAAATAAAGAAATTTCAGAAATAGCTTGACCTTGACCACCGATAGTATACCAATCAATTGTACCAGGAGCAACTTCTTCTGTTTCTCCATCACGTTGTAGAAGAACAGGGTCGCTACTAAGATTAGCAATAATAACAGGAAAACTACCAGTAGTTCCACCATTAGGCCATACATAGCTAAGATTGGCATAGAGCTTACTCCAATCAAACTAAAGCAACTAGTGGTCTTTTACATAGACACCTTCAGCATTGCTTGAACCTACTTTTAAATCATTATCTACCATATCAATCTACTACAAAATAAGCGGTATTATCATTCTTACCAGACTTATTATATTCAGATGTAGTCTTCCTAGTTATTATATTAATATTATCTGAGTTAACTAAGTCTGTTATCTCTATAAATGCACTATCTGCACTATTATCTGAGTTAATAGTAATTCTCTTAGTGTATAATGTACTACTTGTATAATAAGCCACAACGAAATGTAATTGGTACGTACTGCTATCAGCATTCTTCCAAGCATTTACACAACCTAATTCTATACAGTTGTTAGCATCACCATCCACATGTATATAGTATCTAGTATGATTTGAGATAATATCATCTACTACAGCACGAAAGCTTTCCTTACTACCAAATATATTATTAGTAGCTGTCTCAGCAGCTGAACCAGTTTCCTTACGATTAGTTAAGAAACTATTTACATTTGATACAACGAACGTCTTACCATATCTGTTATCATCTATGCCCTGTCCAAGCTCTGCAAGGAGGAGCTGGACAGCCTGACCGTGGACAAG
>OGXW01002503.1_pt1 | contig 12936 bp, 9 predicted proteins | sample 1576341 | NCBI WGS metagenome assembly OGXW01 (sample SAMEA3541592, study PRJEB24748) | human gut metagenome | biome: human gut; feature: human-associated habitat; material: faeces | place: China | collected 2012
GGGCCTGGGTCTGGGCGCAGACGACTATATGACGAAACCGTTTTCTCCGAGCGAGGCTCCGAACGATACACAAACAGAGCTTGCACACAAGGCGATTGACGCTGGTGCAGACCTTGTTTTAGGAACACACCCTCACGTTTTACAGGGTATTGAAAAATACAACGGTAAATATATAGCGTACAGCTTGGGTAACTTCTGCTTCGGCGGTAACAATAACCCGGCGGACAAGGACACAGTTATATACAGACAGACATTTACGTTTGTTGACGGGGTTATGCAGGAGGACGATAATATGACGCTTATTCCCGCAACAATTTCGGGTCATGATGAGTATAACGACTATCAGCCGGCAATAGCTGAGGGTGACAGAAAGACTCAAATAGAGAATAAGTTGATTGAATATTCGACACCGCTCGGACTTTCTACACTTAATTTCAGATAATTTGTTTTTACTATTGACAAATGGCAGTAAAGTTTAGTATAATATAACACAGATTAGATGAGATTAGAACAGACAGAGCATATTTTAATATGATTTTTATGCCTCTTGGACTTATCTGTCTGAGAGGTTTTTCTGTTTTTTCTTGCAAAAAAGAAAGGAAGATGTAAAATGAAAAATTTAAAGAAGATTATTGCAATGGGACTAACAGCCGCACTATGTGCCGTTTCTTTGGCAGGTTGCGGAGGCACACAAAACGGTGGAACTGACGGAGCAACAGACGCAAATGCTAAAGATACATACAAAATCGGTGTACTTCAATACGCAGACCATCCGTCGCTTGATAACTGCCGTGAGGGCTTTAAGCAGGGACTTGATTCAGAGGGTATCAAGTATGATATTACAGAATCATCTGCAAAAGGCGACGACTCAACAAATACACAAATCGCACAGCAATTTGTTTCACAAGGTATGGACCTTGTATGCGGTATCGCAACACCGTCTGCACAGGCTTGCTACAATGCGGCTTATGAAGCAAAAATTCCTGTAATCTTTAACGCAGTTTCAGACCCTGTTGCCGCAAAGCTTGCAGAAAGCGATACACAGGCAATGGACGGAATTACAGGTGTAAGCGATATGTTGCCTGTTGACGAACAGTTAAAGCTTATCCGTGAAATGTTACCTGACGCAAAGAAAATCGGTATACTTTACACAACAAGTGAAGCAAATTCTGTTTCTACAATAGAAACATACAAGCAAAAAGTAGGCGAATACGGTTTTGAACTTGTTGAAAAGGGTATTACAAATGCCGCTGAAATTCCGCAGGCAGTAGACCTTTTGGTAAGCGAAGTTGACTGTATCTCAAATATGACAGACAACACAGTTGTTGAAAACTTGCCTATACTTCTTGAAAAGGCAACTGCTAAAAACATTCCTGTATTCGGCAGTGAAGAAGAACAAGTAGGAAACGGCTGTATAGCGTCAGCCGGTATCGACTACATTGAACTTGGTAAAAAAGCAGGTGTTATGGCTGCAAGAGTGCTAAAGGGTGAGGACGTTAAGAATATCCCTTACGAAACTCTTACAGAAAGTAAAATTACTATCAACACTGACGCCGCAGAAAAAATCGGAGTAACAATACCGCAGTCAATCACAGACAGAGCTGAGGTCAAAAACGCTCCGTCTGAATCATGATTGAAGGACTGATAGTCGGAATACTTGAGCAGGGACTGATATATGGAATAATGGCTATGGGTGTGTATATCACCTATACCATTCTTGATTTCCCCGATTTGTCTGTAGACGGTACGTTCCCTCTCGGAATAGCTATATGCTTTGTGATGATTAATAACGGTCTTAATCCGTGGCTTGCATTGCTTGCGGCATTTGCCGCAGGGTGCATAGCCGGTATGTTTACGGGAATTTTCAACGTAAAACTCAGAATACGCAATCTTCTTTGCGGTATTCTTACTATGACGGCTCTTTATTCGATAAATTACGGAATAGTCGGAAAAGCGTCGGATTTCCTAAGTATGGATACAACGACTATTTTCTCGCAGACAGCTTTCCTTTTCGGAAACGGTCACTTTGCATTGTACTCTAAACTTGTTGTTATTCTTGTGATTACGCTTATCGCAAAGTTTGCACTTGATTGGTATATGCGTACCAAGTCGGGATTTCTTTTAAGAAGTGTCGGAGATAATGAGGGGCTTGTAATCACGCTTGCACAAAATCCGGGAACGATTAAAATTATCGGTCTTGCGATTGCAAACGGACTTGTTTCTCTTGCCGGTGCGGTGTACTGCCAATACGGCAAAGCGTTTAACGTTGCATCTGGTACGGGTACTGTTGTTATGGGTCTTGCCGCCGTTATTATCGGCTCGACTATATTTAAGAAAATTAAATTCCTTAGAATTACAACAGGCGTGCTTTTCGGTATGATTATTTATAAGGCCTGTATTTCAATCGCACTTGCCGCAGGCTTGCGTTCGCAAGATACAAACCTTATGATTACGATTTTGTTTATCGCAACACTTTGCGTAGACGAATTTTTGCTTAAAAAGAAGAAAGTTGGGGTGAAGAAAAATGCTTGAACTTTCTCACATTTATAAAACTTTTAATCAAGGAACTATTGATGAAAAGGTGCTTTTTTCGGATTTTAACATAACAGTAAACGACGGTGATTTTGTCGGAGTTATCGGTTCAAACGGTTCGGGAAAAACGACTATGTTAAATGTCATTTCGGGCGATATGCCGATTGACAGCGGAAGTGTTTTGCTTGACGGTAAGGAGCTTAATAAGCTGAAAAACTTTAAACGTGCGCAGAGAATAGGCAGAGTTTTTCAAAATCCCGCAATGGGAACCTGTCCGTCAATGACTATATGGGAAAACCTGTCTATCGCAGATAATAAGGGTAAGAATTTCGGACTTTCGTTTGGACTCAACCGTCAGAGAAAAGACTTTTACCGTTCACAGCTTGAACTTTTGGGTATGGGACTTGAAAACAGACTTTCAACCCTTGCAGGCTCACTTTCGGGCGGTCAAAGACAGGCGCTTGCACTTATTATGGCGACTATGATCAGACCTGATTTGTTGCTTTTGGACGAACATACAGCCGCACTTGACCCTAAATCTTCTGATACGGTTATGATGCTTACGGATAAGATTGTTCATGAAAAGAACATAACAACCATTATGGTAACGCATAATCTTCGTCACGCGGTTGAGCATGGCACAAGAACTGTTATGATGCATAACGGCGAGGCTATTATGGACGTTTCCGGTGCGGAAAAAGAAAATAAGACGATAAATGACTACTTGACAGTGTTTAACGAAATAAGTATCGAATGTGGAAATTAGCCTAAAAGCTGAATTTGAGAGTGTTCAAATTCAGCTTTTTTAGTATAAAAATCAGCAAATATTTCATTCTCTTCTTGAATTTTTATTCATTAAAGTTTATAATGAAAAAAGAGGCTTAAGAGAGATATTGGAGCGATTTGGGGTAAGGGAGAAAAAACTATGTTAAAAAAATTAACCGCATTTTTGACGGTAGCTGTAATGGTTACATCAGTTGCGTCAATATCGGTGTTGACGTCATATGCCGACACAAATTCAACTATTGAAAAACGAGTAATGGAAAAACTTGATCGAGGCACTGTTGCCGTTAAAACAAACGGCGGTGTATATTTGTCGTGGCGACTTTTGGGTACGGAAAGTCTGACAAATCAAGCATTTGACATATACCGTGACGGCGAAAAAATATATACAACAGGCGGACACGATGCAACTTGCTATACCGATTCAAAAGGCACAGCGGATAACAAGTATACAGTTGTGCCGAAAGGTGAGGCAATAGACGAAACAGAGGCGGTTGATGTTTGGACAACCAACACAACATATAAAGGTCGTTCTGTGGCATATAAAGACATTGCGTTTAAAGTTCCTGACGGAGGAAAGACGCCGACAGATGAAGAATATACATATACCGCAAACGATATGAGTGTGGGCGACCTTGACGGTGACGGAGAATATGAATACATCGTAAAATGGGACCCGTCTAATTCAAAGGATAATTCCGTTAAGGGTTATACGGGCAATGTGTACTTGGACGCATATGAGCTTGACGGCACTCTTCTTTGGAGAATAGATTTGGGAGTTAATATCCGCGCGGGTGCGCACTATACTCAATATATGGTGTATGATTTTGATGGTGACGGTAAGTCGGAAGTCATATTAAAAACAGCACCGGCTCAAAAGACGGTGAGGGTAATTATGTCTCAAAAGCAGGAAAGAATATAACCAAGGGTGACGATAAAAAAGATTGCAGAAATTCATCCGGTTTGCTTATGGGCAAGGATGGCGGACCGGAGTATTTAACTGTATTTAACGGTGAAACAGGTGCGGCAATGCAGACTGTTGATTTTGACCCGCCGAGAAGTATTTTGACATCTTCCGAATGGGGCGACAGCTATGCAAACAGAAGTGAAAGATATCTTGCCGCGGTGGCATATCTTGACGGTGTACACCCGAGTGTTGTAATGACAAGAGGATATTATACATATGTGTATGCGGCGGCATATACTTGGGACGGCACAGACCTTAAAGAACAATGGCTTTCAACTAATACACCGACAGAAGCAAATGGCGGTACAGGTTGTACCGTAAAATATGCAGACGGTACAAGTAAAAATAATACAAACAAAACGCTTTATGCACAAGGTGCACACAGTGTATCGGTAGCTGACGTGGATAATGACGGATATGACGAGATTATTTTCGGCAGTGCGGTTCTTGACCATGACGGAACTGTTTTGACGTATGACGGCCGAGGACACGGTGACGCAGAACACGTTTCGGACTTTGATAACGACGGAAAACAAGAAATATTTATGGCACACGAGGCAGGTAAGCACAATGATAAAATAATTCCATATGCGGTAGATATAAAGAGATATAATGGTGATATTATGCTACAAGCCGCACAGGGAGATATAGGCAGAGGTATTATGGATAATGTCGATGATGATTATGCATTGTCAAGCGGTAATCTTTCGTTGTTCTGGTCGGTAGCGGCTGACGGTATATATAATCAAGCAGGTGAAAAAGTAGGAAATATACCTAATACCAATGGAAGCAATATGGAGAATTTTGCAGTATATTGGGACGGTGATTTGGGACGAGAATTGCTTGACGGAAATAAACTTGTAAAATACAGCGTAACAAGCGGTACGGAAAGAATTTATTATAACAGTAAAAATTCAGCGTTGCCGGGTTCAATAAATAACGGTACAAAGTCAAATGCGTGTCTTACAGCCGACCTTTTCGGTGATTGGCGTGAAGAAATCGTGCTTAGATACGGTGACGGTGTGAGAATTTATTTTTCGACTATTCCGACTGATTACAGACTTACAACGCTTATGCACGACAGTCAATATCGTTGCGCAATAGCATGGCAGAATGTCGGATACAACCAGTCGCCTCATACAAGCTATTATATAGGTTCGGCGGCTTTGGCGAAAGATTCGGGTGGCAACACGTTAAACTACCTTGCACCGAGTACGTCATTCACTAAAGTGACATATCCCGATACTTCGTTATTTACACCACGTCCTACGGTAAAAGCCACGACAGCACCTGTGACTGTTACTGCCGATGCGGATACATATCTTGTGGACAGTACAACGGCACACGGCTCTGACGAGGAATTGAAGATTAATCAAGCACAAAATGTATATACATCAAGCTCGCCGGGATTGAAAGATATTAAAGGTTTGGGATTGATTCGCTTTGACCTTTCAAAGTATGCCGGTAAAAAATTAGTATCGGCAACATTAAATTTGTATGATAAATTTTCAAATACGGAAAAGAAAAATTCGGTTTTACATCTTGATTACTGTTCAAAGAATGATTGGGACGAGGCGATAGTTACTACAAATGATATAACAGTGAGAGGCGAAAATACACCGTTATCGTCATTAGGTTTACAAGTGTCACCTGCATACAATGTCGATTATAAGGAAATATCGTTCGATGTGACGGATGTGATAAAAGAGAAGTGTACAGATAATTTGATTACGTTTACCTTGTGGACAGGTACAGGACGTGAACAGGTTATCGCGTCAAAGGAATACAGCGGTACAGACGCACAAGGACCGACACTTGTGTTGGAATTTGAGGGAGAAGAGCCGACACCAACGCCAACAGTAGTGCCAACGGCAACACCAACATTAAAGCCGACAGCAACACCGGCGGTTACTTCAACATTAAAGCCGACAACAATTCCAACAGCAACACCAAATTTGGCAAACAACAAAATCACAGCTATGATAAATAGCAACAACAAACTTGATGTCACACTTGATTTTGAAAATGTGGATATGAATGATGTTAATGTGTATATTGCATTTAAAAATGACGGTAAACTTGTCGGATTGAAAATGCCACAAACAAGTGAACTAAAGGGAATAGAGTTGATTGATAAAGAGTATACGGATATAGAGGTTTATGCTTGGGATAAAAAACAGAAACCGTATGCGAATATAGTACGTATCGTTAATAATGTACAATAAACAAAAAACTGATGTGGAAACACATCAGTTTTTTTGTTATCTTATAAAATTAGTTTTTCATAATATTTCATCTCTTATTAACCGATTATACCGCAAACGTCCTCTGCAATTTGCTCAGGAGTAAGACGGTTTGCTTTGACGATTTCTTCAGGGTTATATCTGTCAAGAAATTCTTTCTTTAAACCGTAATTCAATACCTTGACGTCAGAATTGCCGTAAAATCTTGCAATCTTTTCGCCGAAACCGCCGTCTAAAACACCGTCCTCGACTGTTATAACAATGTCATGGTTTTCTTTAAGCTGTTCCAAAAGCTTATCGTCAGTACCTGTAATGTAAATCGGGTTTATAAGTGTAGGTTTTACACCTGTTTTGTTTTCGATAATTTCAGCCGCCTTTGCACCTACTGAATAGAATGAGCCAAGACCGACAATCGCAACCTTACTTCCGCTCTGTGTAACTTCGTATTCGTTTAGATTGCTGAAGTCTTTTGTAACTTTTTTGCCGTCTGATACAACACTGATAGGTACACGGATTGCAACAGGGTGGTCGTTTTGCTCAATACTCCAATCAAGCATTGCAAGGTATTCTTCCTTTGTTGTCGGTGCAAGATAGACAAGATTAGGAATGTTAGACATCATCGGAATATCATATATGCCAAGGTGAGTAACGTCATTCATACCGTAAACAGACGCCAAATATACAAGGATTGTTGCGGGATTGTTGTTGATACATAAATCCTGTGAAAGCTGGTCGTAGGTGCGTTGAATAAATGTGCTGTAAACACCGTAAACAGGCTTGCCGCCGCTCTTTGCGATACCTGACGCAAGTGCAACGGCTGTTTCTTCAGCGATACCAACGTCAACAAACTGTGAGCCTGCCTCTTTTCTCTTGTCCTCTGTGAAACCGAAAACGGTAGGTGTGGCAGATGTAATTCCGACAACGGTCTTGTCCTCTTTCATTTTCTTTAAAAGAATATCGGCTGTCATTGACGAATAATCTTCTCCGCCGTCTTGCGACATATCGGATTTACCTGTTTCAAGGTTGAATGGGCCGCAGTAGTGCCAATTTTCCTTGTTTTCTTCTGCTATTTTGTAGCCCTTACCTTTTTGGGTACAAATGTGAACAACAACCGGATAAGTGCTGTCTTTAACTTGCTTGAATGCGGTGATAAGCGAATCAATGTCATTTCCGTCTTTTACAAATACATAGTCAAGTCCCATTGATTTGAAAAGATTACATTCCGATTTACCGTCTGTATCGCGAAGTTGTTTTAGGTTTTTATACAAACCGCCGTGATTTTCTGCGATAGACATATCGTTATCGTTTACAACGATTATAAGATTGCTGTTAAGCTCACTTGCAAAGTCAAGTCCTTCAAGAGCCTCACCGCCCGAAAGTGAACCGTCACCGATTACGGCAATTATATTTTCACTGTCACCCTTTAAATCACGACCTTTTGCAAGACCGCAGGCAAGTGAAACGGAAGTTGAAGTGTGACCGATTGTAAAGAAATCGTGGTCGCTTTCGTCGGGATTGCTGTAACCCGATACATCATCATACTTGTCCTCGTACAAAAACGCATCTTTTCTGCCTGTAAGCATTTTATGCGGATAGCTTTGGTGAGAAACATCATACACGATTTTGTCTGTCGGTGAGTTAAAGACATAGTGAAGTGCGATTGTCGCCTCTACCATACCGAGATTAGGACCGAAGTGTCCGCCGTGCTTACTTAGCTTTTGCAAAAGTGCTTGACGCATTTCGTCTGCAAGAATGTGAAGCTGTTCACTGTTTAAATTTTTTACGTCTGTCGGTTGATTGATTTTTTCAATATACATTTAAAATTCCTCCATAAGTTTATTTAATGTTATTTACCTATTTTGTTTTGGATACAATGACTTTAGCAACGTCAATCCCAAGATAATTCGCCTGTTTTTACGGCTGTTTCGTAACGGTCGATTTTGTAGTTCAGTCGCTTTAAAGTGACATTCATTTGTTCCATTTGGTCGAGGAGATTTTTTCTTTGCTCAACCAAAAGTTGAAGCCTTGCGGGAATGGTTTCGTCACCCTCTTGACAAAGTTTAACGTATTCGATTATAGATTCAACAGGCAGACCGGCACTTCGCATACAAATAACGTGCTCAACCCAACCTAAGTCGCTTTCTTGATAATTACGAATACCGCTTGATGTTCTTGTAACGGGCGGTATCATTCCGATACGTTCATAATATCGCAAAGTGTCCTGCGAAATATCGTATTTTTCGCTTACTTCTTTTATAGTCATTAAAATCACCTCGCATATATTTTTTATTTACAAGTATATTATAATACTTGGAGTTTACTCTAAGTCAATAGTTTTTTGAAAATTTTTTGAAATAAATTAAGTGGAGGAGAGAATTTTGTATAAAAAAACAGGCAAAACCTTTCGGTTTTGCCTGTCTTATTATCATATTCGATAATGAATTAGTTTTCTTCGTTAATCTTAGCTTGAGCAGCTGCAAGTCTTGCGATTGGCACACGGAATGGTGAGCATGAAACATAGTCAAGACCAATCTTGTGGCAGAACTCAACTGATGATGGGTCGCCGCCGTGTTCACCGCAGATACCGATGTGAAGTTTTGGATTAACCGGCTTACCAAGCTTAATAGCTGTTTCCATAAGCTTACCAACACCCTTTTGGTCAATCTTAGCGAACGGATCGTTTTCAAAGATTTTAGCGTCATAGTAAGCGTCAAGGAACTTACCTGCGTCGTCACGTGAGAAACCGAATGTAAGCTGAGTAAGGTCGTTTGTACCGAAACAGAAGAAGTCAGCTTCGTTAGCAATTTCGTCAGCTGTTAGAGCCGCACGAGGAATTTCAATCATTGTACCAACTTCGTACTTAAGTTCGATGCCTGATGCAGCGATTTCAGCGTCAGCTGTTTCTACAACGACTTTCTTAACGTACTTCAATTCTTTTATGTCGCCGATAAGCGGAATCATAATTTCAGGAACGATTGTCCAATCAGCGTGAGCCTTTTGAACGTTGATAGCTGCGCGAATAACAGCCTTTGTCTGCATTTTTGCAATTTCAGGATATGTTACTGCAAGACGGCAACCTCTGTGACCCATCATAGGGTTAGCCTCGTGCAGACCGTTGATAATATCCTTAATAGCCTCAACGCTCTTGCCTTGAGCCTTTGCAAGCAATTCAATATCTTCTTCTTCTGTAGGAACGAACTCGTGTAGAGGTGGGTCCAAGAATCTGATTGTTACAGGGTTACCTTCAAGAGCCTCGTAAAGTTGCTCGAAGTCACCTTGTTGCATAGGAAGAATTTTATCAAGAGCTGCTTCTCTTTCTTCAACTGTATCAGCACAAATCATTTCTCTGAATGCGTCAATTCTGTTGCCTTCAAAGAACATATGCTCTGTACGGCAAAGACCGATACCTTCTGCACCAAGCTCCTTAGCTTTCTTAGCGTCAGCAGGAGTATCTGCGTTTGTACGAACTTTTAGTGTTCTGTACTTATCAGCCCATGACATAATTCTGCCGAATTCACCTGCGATTGATGCATCAACTGTTGGGATAATACCGTCATAGATATTACCTGTTGAACCGTCAAGTGAAATTGTATCACCTTCGTGATATTCTTTACCGTTAAGTGTAAACTTCTTGTTTTCTTCGTCCATTGCGATGTCGCCGCAACCTGATACACAGCATGTACCCATACCACGGGCAACAACGGCTGCGTGAGATGTCATACCGCCGCGAACTGTAAGGATACCTTGAGCGGCTTTCATACCTTCGATATCTTCAGGAGAAGTTTCAAGTCTTACAAGAACAACCTTTTCGCCTCTTGCAGCCCATTCTTTAGCGTCGTCAGCTGAGAATACAATCTTACCTGCTGCGGCACCCGGAGATGCACCAAGAGCCTTACCCATTGGTGTAGCAGCCTTTAGAGCGGCAACGTCGAATTGAGGGTGAAGTAGTGTATCAAGGTTTCTTGGGTCGATCATTGCAACAGCTTCTTTTTCTGTTCTCATACCTTCGTCAACAAGGTCACAAGCAATCTTCAAAGCAGCTTGAGCAGTTCTCTTACCGTTTCTTGTTTGTAGCATATAAAGTTTTTTATTTTCAACAGTGAATTCCATATCCTGCATATCTCTGTAGTGATCTTCAAGAAGTTTGCAAACATCCTTGAACTGAGCAAATGCCTCAGGGAATTCTTCTTCCATCTTTGCGATTGGCATTGGTGTACGAACGCCGGCAACAACGTCTTCACCTTGAGCGTTTATAAGGAATTCACCCATAAGCTTCTTTTCACCTGTAGCAGGGTCACGAGTAAATGCAACACCTGTACCGCAGTCATCACCCATGTTACCGAATGCCATTGACTGTACGTTTACGGCTGTACCCCATGAATAAGGAATGTCGTTATCACGACGGTATACGTTAGCTCTTGGGTTATCCCATGAACGGAATACGGCTTTAACGGCACCCATAAGCTGTTCTTTAGGATCTGATGGGAAGTCTTCGCCAATCTTTTCCTTATATTCAGCCTTAAATTGTGATGCAAGTTCCTTTAGGTCGTCAGCTGTAAGCTCAACGTCAAAAGTAACTCCCTTTTCTTCTTTCATCTTGTCGATAAGTTCTTCAAAATACTTCTTACCGACTTCCATAACTACGTCTGAATACATCTGAATAAATCTTCTGTAACAGTCCCAAGCCCATCTTGCGTTACCTGACTTCTTAGCGATAACTTCAACAACGTCTTCGTTAAGACCAAGGTTCAAGATTGTATCCATCATACCCGGCATTGATGCTCTTGCACCACTACGAACAGAAACAAGAAGTGGGTTTTCCTTATCGCCGAACTTCTTACCTGTGATTTCTTCCATCTTGCCGATGTACTCGTTGATTTCAGCCATAATATCAGGATTGATTGTGCGACCGTCTTCGTAATATTGAGTACAAGCCTCAGTTGTAATTGTGAAACCCTGCGGTACCGGAAGACCGATATTTGTCATTTCAGCAAGGTTAGCACCTTTACCGCCAAGCAACTCTCTCATAGTTGCATTACCTTCTGTAAAAAGGTAACAATACTTTTTTGCCATTGGATTCTCCTCCTAAAGTTATAAAAATAGTAGCGACGGCGTCTGCCGCCATATGTCTGTATATTAATTATACCATAAATAAACGAAATGTCTATATTATTTATTCAATTTTTTTATAATTTGTGAAAAATATATCATTGTTTAGATATTTTTTTTATAAATCGACAAAAAAACACCGATGTGTCGGTGTTTTTTAGATTATTTTTTTACGTCTTTCATTTCAAATACGTTAATTTTCGGTGCTTTGTATGACTCAATGTAGTCAAGTGTTTCGTCCACGTCATCGAAAACTTTGTAAAGAAGTTTACAGCCCGATCTCAAAAACTTTTCCTTGACCGCAACTTCAAGCATATCAATCATTGCGTTGTAATATCCGTTTACGTTAAGTATGGCGATAGCTTTGTTATGTCTTTCAAGCTGTTTTAGAGTAAACACTTCAAAAAATTCCTCAAAAGTGCCTATTCCGCCGGGAACAATAACAAAAGCGTCCGCTCTTTCTTCCATTATACGTTTTCTTTCACGCATTGTGTCCGTTCTGATAAGTTCCGTACAGTCTTGGAAAATACGGCCGTCAACACCCATATCTTCATCATCAAAGAAATTCGGTACGACACCGACAATTTCGCCTTTCTTTTCATAAACACCGCGTGCAACCGCACCCATAAGTCCGGATGCACCTGCACCGTAAACAAGTCCGTGACCTCTGTCAGCAATTTTACGTCCGAGTTCTTCGACTTGGCTGACATAAGATTTATCTATTGTGCTGCTTGACGCTCCGAATACACAAATTTTCATAATACATACCCCTTTCTGCCTGTTATTTTTGAGAAAAACTGTTGTAGAAAACAGTTTCGTTTAAATTTTTTCTGCTTGAATGAGCCGCCGAAGGCTCTGCGTCGTCTGACGGATAACCTGTCGGTAAAAATGCAACGGGAACATAATTTTCAGGCAAATTGAATTGCTCTTTTACGTCCTTCGGATTAAATGAGCCTACCCAAGTCGTTCCGAGCCCTACGCTTTTTGCCGCCAACATCATATGCGTTGCAACGATAGCCGCGTCGATTTCGCCCTCGTCGTGTCCGTCATTTCCGCGCGTCCAAGATGTTTCTTTGTCGTAACATACAAGGAAATTAAGCGGCGGATTAAATGCAAATTTCGTGCATTTGCTTACCTTTTCAAGTTCTTTTTCGTCGGTAAGTACAAGTATTCTCTGTGGCTGAAAATTTACGGCGGTAGGCGCTGCCTGCATTGCCGCAAGAATATAATCTATCTTTTCTTTCTCTACTTTTTTATCAGAAAATTTTCTGAGCGAAAATCTGTTTTTTGCCAATTCTAAAA
>OGXW01002508.1_pt1 | contig 12911 bp, 12 predicted proteins | sample 1576341 | NCBI WGS metagenome assembly OGXW01 (sample SAMEA3541592, study PRJEB24748) | human gut metagenome | biome: human gut; feature: human-associated habitat; material: faeces | place: China | collected 2012
ACTCTATATATTCTTCCTCAAGTCCAAGTCTGTCATACTCTGCTTCCTTTTTCCAGTCCTCAAGCTTGATTACCAAATCTATCTGCTGTTTTTCCTTGACACACTCTACACCATAGAGGGTCTTTACATCAATTATGCCTATTCCTCTAAGCTCTATGAAATGACGTGTGATGTCAGGTGATGTTCCTATGAGGGTATGGTCATTTATCTTTCTGATTTCCACTACATCATCTGTTACCAGACGATGTCCTCTTCTGATAAGCTCAAGAGCTGCCTCGCTCTTACCAATTCCACTCTCGCCGGTAATCATAACACCCTCGCCATATACGTCTACCAGTACTCCATGCACTGAAATACATGGCGCAAGCTGCTCACCCAGACAGTATATAAGCTCTGCCACGAACTCTGATGTCGGCTTATCTGTTCCCAGTACAGGAATGCTCTGCTTCTTGGCTTCCTCCATGAAAACATCCCCCGGCTTTAAATCACGGCAGAATATAACGCAAGGTATGTCAAATTTCATAAGCTCACTGTATCTGTGATGCTTTTCCTCATCTGACAACTGCTGGATATATGTGTACTCAACGTTTCCTATTATCTGTATACGAGACTGCTCGAAGTGCTCGAAATAACCTGTAAGCTGAAGGGCTGGTCTGTTAATATCACTACACTCAATTCTTCTGTTTTTTAAATCAATGTCGCTTGTGTAATTCTTTAAATCTAACAGCTCAGCTACCTTAGCAACCGATACTCCACTTTTACTGCTCAGCATATCTGAATCCCCCTTCTAATCGTCTGCCATAAAAAGGCAAAATATCAAGAGTAGTATACCACAAAATTATCGTCTTGTGTCCTTGTTATGAAAAAAATCATAAACCTGCTTAGCCGCCCGCTCATTCATGGATTCTGTCAGTGCCAAATCCTCTATTGATGCCTCCCTGATTTTATCAAGTGACTGGTATCTGCGCATCAGGGCTTTCCTTCTGGTCTCTCCAATTCCCTCTATGTCATCAAGAACCGAATGTACCTGTGCCTTGCTTCTTAAGGATCTGTGGTATTCTATGGCAAATCTGTGGGCTTCATCCTGAATTCTGGTAATAAGCTTAAAACCCTCGCTGTGCCTGTCAATAGGAATCTCCTCGTTGTTGTAGTACAAGCCTCTGGTTCTGTGGTTATCATCCTTCACCATACCGCATACCGGAATATTCAGTCCCAGCTCTCCAAGCACCTGTATGCACACATTTACCTGACCCTTTCCACCATCCATCATGATGATGTCCGGGAACCTGTTGAAGCTACCTGTTTCCTCTTCTTTTTCACTTTCCTTTATCTCTTCCTGTTCCTGCATGCCATGGGTAAATCGTCTGGTCAGAACCTCATACATGGAGCCATAGTCATCCGGTCCTGTCACGGTTCTGAGCTTAAACTTACGATAGTCACTGCGCTTCGGCCTGCCTTTTTCATACACAATCATTGAGCCAACTGTCTCAAAGCCATTGAAGTTTGATATATCGTAGGCCTCCATTCTGTTTAAGCCCTTCATGCCAAGTAGTCTCTCGATTTCCTTTACAGCACCTATTGTACGTCCCTCTTCTCGTTTTATGCGTTCCTTATCCTGGCTTAATACCAGCTCTGCATTTTTCTTGGCAAGCTCCACAAGCTTTTCCTTCATACCCTTTTGAGGCACCTTGATAGATACCTTGCTGCCACGCTTGCCTGTGAGCCATTCCTCAAGGACTTCCACATCCTCGATTGTGTCCTGCAGCATTATCTCCCTCGGTATAAACGGGGTACCGGAATAGAACTGCTTTACAAAATTTGTCAGTATACTGTTTATATCGTCCTCTGTACCTACACGCACATGAAAATGGTCCCGTCCTATCAGCTTGCCATCCCTGACAAAAAACACCTGTACCACAGCATCTGTATCGTCATTGGCAAGGGCTATGATGTCCTTGTCCTCGCCGTCTGTGTGGGTAATCTTCTGCTTCTGGGCAATCTGCCTGACGCTGTTTATCAGGTCTCTGTATTCCATGGCTTTTTCAAATTCCAGATTATCAGAGGCTGTCATCATCCTACTTTCCAAATCTTTTAGCACCAGACCAAAATTACCATTTAGAAATTCCAGAGCAGCATTTACCCTCTCCCTGTACTCTTCCCTGGATATATAACCCTGACAGGGTGCTGCACACTGGTGTATGTGGTAATTCAGGCAGGGTCTGTCCATGCCGATGTCCCTTGGCAGCTTCCTGTTGCAGGTTCTGAGCTTATATATTTTATTAATCAAATCTATGCTGTCTCTGACTGCTGTAACACTGGTGTAAGGACCAAAATATCTGGATTTGTCCTTCTTCATATCCCGCGAAAAAAGCACCCTTGGATAATCCTCTCCAATGGTGACTTTGATATATGGATATGTCTTGTCATCGCGAAGCATGGTGTTGTACTTGGGTGTGTGCTCCTTTATCAGATTACACTCCAATACCAGCGCTTCCAGCTCCGAGTCCGTAATAATGTACTCGAAATGATCGATATGTTCCACCATCTGCCGCTTCTTTATACCCTCATCATGACTCTTCTGAAAATACTGGTGAACTCTCTTGGTCAGGCTCTTTGCCTTCCCTATATAGATAATAGCATCAGCTTTGTCATGCATAATATAAACTCCCGGTTGATCCGGGAGTTTTTTTAATTCTTCTTGTATGTTAAATGTGTTTTCCATATTCTACTCTGCAAATATGTCTGTGTTGTTATTGTCAGCTTCCGGGCTTGTGTAGTCAGTGGATTCTGCAAATGCTTCCTCTGAAACCATTTCCACACTGTCAGATGCTTTTTCCTGTTCATCAAGGCTTGGGTCTGCACTGGTGCTGCTTCCATCAGTCTTGTTCTCCTCATCAGCCTTCTTCTCCTCATCCGGATCAGGAAGCCCCTTCATCTCACGGAACATCTTCATAAATTCCTTACCTGTGATAGTTTCCTTCTCATATAGGTATTCCGAAATCTTATCAAGTACCTCCTTGTTTTCCTCAAGAAGTCTGGTTGCCTCGTCATATGCTTCGTTGATAATCTTGAGTACTTCCTTATCAATCTCTGCTGAGGTATCCTCACCACAGATAAGTCCTGCACGGCCTTCAAGGTACTGGTTCTCAACTGTTGCAAGACACATCATTCCAAAGCGGTCTGACATACCATACATGGTAACCATGGCTCTTGCAATCTTTGTAGCGTTCTCAATATCGTTTGCAGCTCCGCTGGTTGCAGATTTAAATGTGACGACCTCTGCTGCACGACCTGCCATATAGGTTGTAATCTTTGCAAGCAGCTCTTCCTTGGTCTCAAGGTATTTCTCCTCCTCAGGAGTCTGAAGAGTGTAGCCAAGTGCTCCCATTGTACGAGGCACAATAGTAATCTTCTGGACTGGCTCAGTGTTTTTCTGAAGGGCAGATACAAGAGCATGGCCAACCTCATGGTATGAGACAATCTTTCTCTCCTTGTCGCTCATGACACGGTCTTTCTTCTCTTTTCCACCTACAGCTACAAGCTCAAAGGCTTCGAATAAATCTGCCTGATTTACATATTGTCTGTTATTCTTAACTGCAATAATAGCAGCCTCATTAATCATGTTAGCCAGATCAGAACCCACAAGTCCTGCTGTAGCAAGGGCGAGTGCATCCAAATCTACTGTCTCATCCATCTTGACATCCTTTGAATGAACCTTGAGGGTCTCAAGACGTCCCTTCAAGTCAGGCTTGTCAACGATAATTCTTCTGTCAAAACGTCCCGGTCTGAGCAAGGCCTTATCAAGTACCTCCGGACGGTTAGTTGCTGCTAATATCAAAAGCCCCTTTGAAGTATCAAAACCATCCATCTCAGCAAGGAGCTGGTTTAAGGTCTGCTCTCTCTCATCATTTCCACCGCCGTATCTGCTGTCACGGCTCTTTCCGATGGCATCAATCTCATCAATAAAGATAATACATGGAGCCATCTTCTGTGCTTCCTTAAACAAATCTCTTACTCGTGATGCACCGACACCCACGAACATTTCTACAAAATCCGAACCGGCAAGCGAGAAGAATGGCACTCCTGCTTCTCCTGCAACTGCCTTGGCAAGAAGGGTCTTACCTGTTCCCGGAGGTCCTACAAGAAGAGCTCCCTTTGGAAGCTTCGCTCCGATGTCTCTGTATCTCTTAGGATTGTGGAGGAAATCAACAACCTCCTGTAAGGATTCCTTTGCCTCATCCTGTCCTGCTACATCCTTAAAGGTGACTCCTGTGGATTTTTCAACATAGACCTTGGCAGTTGTCTTGCCAACGCCCATTCCCATGCCGCCTCCCATTCTCTTCATAAGGAAGCCTAAGAGTATCCACAGTAAAACAAGTGGAATGATAAAGCTTAAGATATTTAATACCCATGCTGATGTATTGTCCGGCACTGCTGCCCTCACAATGACATCCTTACCTTCAGAGGTCTTCGCAGTCTTTAACTCCTGAATCAGCTCTGGGTCTGATATATAACCTGTGTAATATGTGACATCATATGCAGCTTTTTCATCCACAAGTGTGTAATTAATCTGTGATGAATCAAAATCTACAGTTGCTACATTACCTTTTTCCAATTGCTGGATAAATTCAGTGTATGTAACCTCCTGTGTACTCAGGTCTGAAAATTTGTTTGTCACCAGTGATACGACAAACAGTACCATGAGGGATACGAGTATAAAACTCATTATCATCTGCCCATTATTATTCTTTTTTCCATTATTATTGTTATTATTTGACCCCTGGTTGTTATCCATAGTTCCTCCAAGTATTCATTAAGTTCTATAAAATCCTTTTTATTATAAGAAAAAGAAGCGGTAAAATCAACCGCTCCTTTATAAACAAACTATTAAAACTCACTAAAAATATTACTTATTTACCTTTGTAGCCGCCTCAATGAAGCCCTTAAAAAGTGGATGTGGGCGGTTTGGACGGGATTTAAGCTCTGGATGAGCCTGTGTTGCCAAAAACCATGGATGATCTGGAATCTCAACCATCTCTACGATTCTGCCATCTGGTGAAGTTCCGCAAAGCTTCATTCCATTTTCCACAAGTGTAGCCCTAAAGTCATTGTTAACCTCATATCTGTGGCGGTGGCGCTCATTGATATTCTCTGTTCCATATACCTCATATGCCTTTGAAGTCTTGTCCAGCACACATGGGTAAGAGCCAAGTCTTAAGGTTCCACCGATGTCCTCAATACCATTCTGATCTGGCATAAGAGCAATAACAGGATGTGTTGTATTAGGATCAAGCTCGATGGAATGTGCATCATGGAAGCCGCATACATGGCGGGCATACTCAATAATTGACACCTGCATTCCAAGACAGAGTCCAAGGTATGGAATCTTGTTCTCTCTTGCATATTTTGCCGCAGAAATCATTCCTTCTACACCTCTGTCACCGAAGCCGCCTGGAACGATAATTCCCTGCTGGTCACCAAGGATTTCCTCTGCATTATCATCATTTAAAAGTTCTGAATCAACCCACTTAATGTCAACTGTTGCGTGAGCTGGTATCCCACCATGCTTTAATGCCTCTACAACTGAGATATAAGCATCATGAAGGGCTGTGTACTTTCCAACAAGCGCAATCTTTACTTCCTTATCAGGATGACGTAAATCCTCTACCATCTGTGTCCAGTCTGCAAGATCTGGCTCTGGGCAGTTTAGCTTTAAGCACTCGCAGGCAACCTTTGCAAGGTTTTCCTTTTCCATGGCAAGAGGAGCTTCATACAAGTACTCAACGTCAAGGTTCTGAAGCACATGTGAATTTGGCACGTTACAGAATAAGGCAATCTTGTCCTTAATTCCCTGATCCAGAGGCTGCTCTGAACGGCATACGATGATGTCCGGCTGTATTCCCATTCCCTGAAGCTCCTTAACACTTGACTGTGTAGGCTTTGTCTTAAGCTCTCCGGAAGCCTTGATATATGGGATAAGGGTTACATGACAAAGGATTGCATTCTCATGTCCAACCTCATGCTGGAACTGTCTGATTGCCTCAAGGAAAGGCTGTGACTCGATATCTCCAACTGTTCCTCCAACTTCAATGATAGCGATTGTTGTATCATCAGAAGTGAAATCTCTATAAAATCTACTCTTAATCTCGTTTGTGATATGAGGAATAACCTGAACTGTTCCTCCGCCGTAATCACCGCGGCGCTCCTTCTGCAATACTGACCAGTATACTTTTCCGGTAGTTACATTTGAGTTCTTTGTAAGGCTCTCATCAATAAAACGCTCATAGTGACCAAGGTCAAGGTCTGTCTCTGCACCGTCATCTGTTACAAACACCTCTCCATGCTGGATAGGGTTCATTGTACCTGGATCAATATTGATATATGGATCAAACTTCTGCATTGTCACCTTATAACCACGGGCCTTCAAGAGACGTCCAAGAGATGCAGCTGTGATTCCTTTTCCAAGACCGGATACAACACCACCGGTGACGAAGACATATTTTACAGCCATAATTTTCCTCCTTAAGAATATAAATAATCTGATTTAACCATTTTAACATTAACCAAAATATTATACTGCCTTACACTCAAATATGCAAGACAGTATTTAAAGCTTTTATCATTCTTTTACATCTGATGACGAACCACCTTATATTCGTCTCCATTTCTGAAAAACGGACACTCCTTATAATCACTCTGCACAAAACGAGCCATGTCATCCTCGTCCATATTCACCGAGCAGTAGTACTCATCATCATTCTCATCATATTCATTATACGCACAAAAATCGCAGCTTGCCATTTCAAACCTCCTAGAGCTCCGTAATCTTTGGAGCAATCTTTGCATCATATACCAGTCCCAGAAAATCCTTTCTGAGCTTATCCTTTGTCTCCCAGTAAATCCCTGTTATCTCATCACCATTTGATGTGGTAGTGGACACATCCATAACTGCATCCAGAACCTCCGGATTTATGGCATCCATGACCTCCTCCAGTGTATCCTCAAATTCACAGTAGACATCACTCTGGAGGTAAATCACGAAATTTCTGCGGTTAAGCTTTGTTATATCTGTCTCGTCCGTGAAAAGCTCCTCAAGGCTTCTGTCCGCAATTGCTTCAAAATCCTTCTTTACATCCCTGTAATCTATCTCACAATAATTTTCCTTAAAAAATACATCAAATACTTCTTTTGTTATCTCTGCCATTCTCTCTCCTGCTGCATAATTTATTACATTTTAAAGCTTATACAAACTGATTTTGGGCTTCATCATACGAATAATTAATTGCTTCCAGCCTGTCAATCAGCTCCTGCTTTTCTACCATATGTGCCTTTGCCAGCTCGTCAAGGCTTGGGTATATATCCCTGAGCTGTGTATTTACCACGCTGAGCAGCATTACAGGATCCTTTGGTAAACTCATATATGCCTCCTAATCTTCAAATACATGCCTGATACTGTCATAATGCAGGAAAATTCCCTGTGCCCCAAGCTCCTTTATCTCATCAAGGGTGGCGATTTTGAAGCCCAGAGCCTCTTCCTTCTGTACTGTCACATCACTCTCATTAAAATCCATATCGAATCTGTAGACATCCACAAAATAGTTGTCTCCCTCGTCCGGATTATCCCTGCGGTAGGTGTAGGCAAGCCCTCCATCAGCCTGGGATACATCAAGGCCGACTTCCTCTCTTATTTCCCTGCACACAGCTTCAAATGACTCTTCTCCTGCCTGTGCTGCGCCGCCTGACACTTCCCACCATCCCGGTGCCCATGCCTTGGTCATGACACGCTGGGTAATAAGGAATCTGCCGTCTGGTCTTCTGATTATGCCCAGCACTGAAAGATGATAATCTCCCGGCTTCATGGTCCAGTCATTTCTCTTCATGGTGCGGCCGGTTCTCTGCTTATTCACATCATATATATCCCATAATTCCATTTTCATAATCTCCATTTTGTCTGCTCTTTAATAGTCATTTCAAATTTAAGTATAACATGTACAAGGGAAGGTGTTCAACTTCTTTCTGAGTTCTTTGCTTCCCGGCAGATAAAACTCCATCAGGCTCCAGAATTTCTCATTGTGGCTGGCCTCCAAAAGGTGGGTGAGTTCATGGACAACCACATACTCCAGACACTCATCCGGTACCATTGCCAGGGCAAAATTAAAGTTCAGGTGGTGGGAGTTCACATTGCAGGAGCCCCATCTTGTCTTCATCTTCTTTATGGTAAAACCATTTGATTTTACATGCATGACAGGCTCCCATCTGGCTATCAGCTCCTCAATCCTTTTCTTTAAGGCATAGCGCAGCTCTCTTTCCTGAAAAGGCGCAAGCACCGGGATGTCATTTTCCTTTTCCATAAGCTTTTCTGCTCTGGCTTTTGCATCATTAATCCAGTCTCTTCTGCTTTTTATGAAGGCGATAATCTGTGCGTCCTTCATCTTAAGAGGGGCACTGACCTCAATTCTTGCATCATCCTTTTTGATGCGCAGATACATATTTTTGATTTTCTTTCTGCTGACATGGATTGTGTTGCTGTCAACTTCGATTTCATATTGTTTGTTCATATTTATGTTACCTGTATCTACTTACTTCTTTTGTTTTCTGTATACCAAAGTATGCTGGAAAAACTGCCAGCTGCCATGCATCCAGAGACGCTGACAGCGGCAGGTTCGGTTAGTGGCTGGCTTCCTGTGTGCAGGTCAGCCCAGAATATCCTCCAGATATTCCCTGTATTGTGTCTTCAAATCCTCCGGTGCGTAAATGCTGATTTTCCCGGCAAAGCCCGTAATCCATCCAAAAAACTGGTTGCTGACCTGTATATTGGCTCTGGCTAGCACATGCTTCTCATCATACTGCCTCAGTGCAACATCCGTGCCAAAACGGTCTACTATAACACCGGTAAGGGCTTCCTCGCACAAAAGCTGCACTGTCCTTTCCTGTCCGGCAAACATGCCAAAAGTCTTTTTGGACAAGGCTGCCACATCTATTTTTTCAAATTCCTTTCTTCCCTCTCTGCTTTTCCCACCGGCTTCAATTTGCAGCATCTTGTCCACTCTGTAGTACTTTATTTTTTCCGCTTCACCATCATAGGCTATGAGATAATACTTCTGGTCGTCCCATGTCAAAAGCCAGGGGCTGACTTCATAGACTGCACCATTTTTCCTGGGAACCATGTTTTTATTCACATCCCACTCGAAATACTTAAACCTGACTGTGAGGTTTGATGCCATTGCTTCGTATATAATGTCCACACTGTAATAAATGTTTTCGTTGACTGCCTTATTTCTATCTGAAACCACCACCTGTCGCTGAAGTGTCACTGCTTCTTCCCTGGTGACAAGCTTTTCCAGCTTTTTGATAAGCTCTCTGGATTTTTTCGTGGTTATGAACTTAGATGACTGCACTAAGTCCACCAGAAGCTTCACCTCCGCCAGCTCAAAGTCTCTGTCCGCCAGATAGTAGCCGCCATTTCTGCCGTTAACCTTTACTATATCCATTCCGAAGTCTATAAGAGTCTCAATGTCGTTGTATATCGCCTTGCGTTCTGCGGATATGTCCTGGGCTGCCAGATTTTCGATTATCCGGGTGGCAGATATTGCGTGGTCGGCATCGGTGTGGTTTTTTAGCATTTGTATTATGTATAGGAGTTTTTGTTTTTGTTTTGGGGATTTTGGCATTTTGGTCCTCTCTTCGTTTCAAAATTACTGGGGTGTGGTGGATATTGCGCAGAGGGGATAGGCGGTTGGTGTCTTGTTACGGTTGTAAGATTTTCTAAATGTTCTAATATAAGTTTATTATGCTTGACGCAAACACGAGACCGACAAAATCTGCCACTGGCAGATTTTGCTGGACACTTTGGCGCATTCGCCATCCACGGCTCAAGTCTCGTTCTCGGCAACGTCCTGTTGCCGAGTTGCTGGGGAACGTATAGAACATTAAGAAAATCTAACAGCCTCCACACGTCACCAACCGCCTATCCCCTCTGCGCAATATCCAATCTCAGTTTACGAGTAATTTTTGTAATTATAATTTAGTATTGTTCATTATTCTTAGTCATATTTTGAGTTTTTATTATTTCATTATATCGCTTATTGTTCCGATTGACCATATACGAATATCTGCCTCCAAATAATCATATCCGATTGACTATCCATTTGCCAGAGAGTTATAATTAACTGAAATTAGTTGCAGCCAACCAGTGGAAATGCTTTATTTACTAATTACAAGGAGGAACACTCATCATGGAATTTACTAAATTAGTTGAAGAACGCAGAAGTATCCGGGCTTTCAAATGAGCTTCTCATTTTAAAAGCCAGAGAGCTTGGGCTTGATACTCTGATTATGGGTATCAGGAACGCTGACAAATTAAGAGAGTTGCTGGCTATTCCTGGAACCCAGGAGGTTGTAGCGGTTATCGCTGTGGGCTGTCGTGAAGCTGACCCTCAGAGACCAAAGCGTAAAGATGTTAAGGATGTGGCTGTATTCTTTTAATCAGTTTTAAATACAGCACAATGGAGAATATATGCAAAAGAAAGAGCTTGCCAGAATTGTTATTGAACGTTTGAAAAATGAATATCCCTACACCGACTGCACTCTGGACTATGACGAAGCCTGGAAGCTTCTGGTGTCTGTCAGGCTTGCCGCCCAATGCACTGATGCAAGAGTCAATGTGGTGGTACAGGATTTATATGCAGAGTTTCCAGACCTCAATGCCCTTGCAGCTGCTGATGTAAGCAGGATTGAAGCCATAGTAAAGCCCTGTGGGCTGGGCAGAAGCAAGGCAAGAGATATCAGTGCCTGCATGAAAATGCTAAGGGATGTATACGATTCCAAAGTGCCTGACAATATGGAGGATTTATTAAAGCTTCCCGGTGTCGGCAGGAAAAGTGCTAATCTCATAATGGGTGATGTCTATGGACAGCCCGCCATCGTAACTGATACACATTGTATCAGGTTGTCAAACCGCATAGGTCTGGTGGATGGCATAAAAGACCCTAAAAAGGTGGAGATGGAGCTTTGGAAAATAATTCCACCAGAGGAAAGCAATAATTTCTGCCACCGTCTGGTGGATCATGGACGGGCCGTATGTACTGCCCGCACCAGTCCTCACTGCGATAAATGCGTGCTAGGGGATGTGTGTAAAAAGCAGGGTCTCGCATAATATTGCAAATTCACCTTGCATTTTCTAATCTATGGTGGTATGATTAACTTAATTAAAAACGTATACCAAGAGACATGAGCAAAGGTAAATAGGCGAACATAATTCGTCTTGTTTCCTTTGCTTTTTTTCGTTCTGGTTCAAAGGAAAGGGAGATAAAACTATGTATGATGTAGCAATTATCGGTGCTGGTGTTGTCGGCAGTGCCATAGCGAGAGAGTTGTCAAAATATCATGTAAACGCATGTGTCATTGAGAGAGACGAAGATGTGTGCTGCGGCACTTCAAAAGCCAACAGTGCCATTATCCACGCCGGCTTTGATGCAGCACCGGGAACACTCAAAGCAAAGCTTAATGTAAGAGGAAACAAAATGATGGACCAGTTATCCAAGGATTTGGATATTCAATTCAAGAGAAATGGTTCTCTGGTTGTCTGCACTAAGGAGCAGGATCCTGCCGGTCTTGAAAAGCTCCTTGAAAAAGGAAAAGCAAATGGTGTTCCAGACCTAAGGATTTTAAATAGAGATGAATTACTGGAAATGGAGCCGAACCTGGCAGATGATGTAACCTGTGCACTTCTTGCTCCAACAGGCGGTATCGTTTGTCCATTCCATATGACAATGGCATTTGCTGAGAATGCTTACACAAACGGAGTTGAGTTTTTCCTCAACACCGAGGTTAAAAATATTGAGAAAACATCTGCGGGCTATAAGCTTTCAGTTGCCAAAAATCCTGTAGGTGCTGACGCAGTAAAGGGTGCTGCTCCAGAGACTTCTACAATAGAGGCAAGGGTCATAGTCAACGCTGCCGGTGTATACGCTGATGTATTCAACAACATGGTAAGCTCAGAGAAATTACATATAACTGCAAGAAAGGGCGAGTATATGCTCCTGGACAAGGCTGCCGGAAATCATGTAAGCCACACTATTTTCCAGCTTCCTGGCAAAATGGGCAAGGGTGTCCTCGTTACTCCTACAGTCCACGGCAACCTTCTGGTAGGTCCAACTGCTGTAGACGTAGACAACAAGGAGGCTGTAAACACAACTGCTGCCGGTCTTGATTCACTGGCTGCAACCTGCGCTCTTTCTGTAAAGAACGTACCTCTCCGTCAGGTTATCACTTCCTTTGCAGGACTTCGCGCCCACGAATCAAAGGATGATTTCATTATCGGAGAAGCTGCCGGTGCAGAAGGATTTTTCAACGCTGCTGGAATTGAGTCACCGGGTCTTTCATCTGCTCCTGCCATTGGAGAGATGGTTGCAAAATTAGTTGCAGATAAATTAGGACTTGAGAAAAACCCTGATTTTGTAGGAACCAGAAAAGGCATTCTCCGGCCAGAGACCTTATCAATTGAAGAGAGAAACAGGCTCATCAAGGAGCAGCCAGCCTACGGCAATATCATCTGCCGCTGTGAAATGATTACAGAGGGCGAAATCATCGATGCAATCCGCAGACCTCTGGGTGCCCGCTCCCTTGATGGGGTAAAGCGCAGAACCCGTGCAGGAATGGGACGCTGTCAGGCAGGCTTCTGCTCGCCTAGAACAATGGAAATCCTTGAGAGAGAGGTTCCAATGAGCATGTACGATATTACTAAAAATGGTGGAAAATCTACTTTTGTAGTAGGTCTTAACAAAGAGATTTAGGAGGTGCGTTATGAAAAATTATGATTTGGTAATTGTTGGTGGCGGTCCTGCTGGTCTTGCCGCTGCTGTCTCAGCAAGAGATAACGGAATAGAAAGCATTTTAATTATAGAGAGAGA
>OGXW01002516.1_pt1 | contig 12885 bp, 8 predicted proteins | sample 1576341 | NCBI WGS metagenome assembly OGXW01 (sample SAMEA3541592, study PRJEB24748) | human gut metagenome | biome: human gut; feature: human-associated habitat; material: faeces | place: China | collected 2012
GGGCGTGGCGGATTATATCGTCCGGATGGACGAGTACGAAGACCTGCTGATGCCGCTGCAGCTCATCGTGCCCCTGCAGCTGTTCGCCTACTATATGGCTGTCCTGCGCGGCTGTGACGTCGATAAGCCCCGTAATCTGGCCAAGAGCGTGACTGTCGAGTAAACTTCCATCAAAACAAGCACCCCGTTTCCTGGGCCTCGGAGCCGCTGGAAACGGGGTGCTTTTGTGTATCACAGGATCAGAACAGGCAAAGCAAAAGCTCCTGCACAGCCTCAGAGCCACGCAGGAGCCATTTTACGAATCAGAACAGGGGAGAGATGCTTACCAGAACCAGTAGCGCTTCTTGACGACGATATAGGCTACAACAATGCCGACCATCACAAAGCCGCCCGCAATGAAGAATGTCCAGTCCATCTCAGCAAAGCGGAGGTTCTCCGTGGTGAGCAGATACTCGCCCGCCGTGTCCGCGCCCAGGGTGTTATTTTTGAACGCGTTCAGGAACTGCCACTTGGAGGCGACGGTGTTATAGAGGTAGATGCGGCTGTAGGCGGCATAATCACCGGTAAAGGTGATCTCCACCGTGCCGGGCAGTGCCTCGCCGTTGTTCAGGACGAAGTTAACGCCGTGCTCCGAGGGGGTAAAGGTGAGGCCCGTGTCCACCGGGGCAGAGGTGTTTTTGATGCTGCTGCCCACAAAGCGGAGGCTGTAGCCGTCGCCGTTGACCACCAGCGTCTTATTGTTGGCGCGCAGGGCGTTCAGGGCATCCGAAGAGACCACAGGAGCTTCCTGCTGGGAGAGGGCCACCGTATCGGAAGCCGCGTTCTCAATGGCGGCGACGACAGGATCCGTGGGAGTCTCGTCGGCCGGGGTGCCGTCACCGGAGTTGTCGCCGTCGCTGGAAGCGGAGGCCGTGCGGTTGACGATGACCGTCACCGAGGAGGAGACAGTGCCATTGGAGACGATGACCGAGGTGGCACCCGTGCTTACGCCGGTGATGACGCCGCTGCCGTTGACGGTAGCGATCTTGGTGTCGTTGGATTTGAAAGTCAGGCTCTGGGAGGCCGTGGAGGGGGCTACGCTGCCCGTGATGGTCTTGCTGGAACCCGGCTTGAGCACCACATAGTTGGTGTTCAGGGAGAGGGACTCCGTGACGGCAGAGCCGCTGGAAACGACTTTGATGTTCGCCGAAGCGCTCACGCTGCCGCTGGCAAACTTAAGCAAGATGATGATCGAGGCTTCCAAGTTAGAGGGAAAAACACTTGTCTGTCTGAAGCCTTGTGATACCTATAGTTTTAACCAGCTGATCAAGGAACACCGTGTAGACCGTGAAAAAGCCTACATTATCGGTGTTGGATGTAAAGGAAAGCTGAATGTGGAAAAGCTTCGCCAGTTAGGAATCAAGGGAATCAAAAGCATTTCCGGTGCAGAGCTGACAGATGAGTGCGAGACACTTCACATTTCCACAATTTACGGCGACAAGACCGTAGCTTACAAGGACGCTATGTTGGAGCGCTGCCATGTATGCAAGGAAAAATGCTACTACGTTTACCAGAATTACGGCAATAACTGAATAAATTAATGTACGGCCAAGTGCCTGCCAGTAAGCTGCATCCTGGAATGTAGCAATATAGTTTGCCAAACCAACAAATGGTTTCTCTTTTGAAACACCGTCCCAGCTTGTGAAGGTAAGATATAATCCATAAATAAACGGAAGGATTACAACTGCACAAAACAGAACAGTGGAAACGCCAGCAAACATTAAATACTGTTTTACTTTATATTTCATGGTGTTTCTTTCCATGATCACGATCCCCTTTCCCTTTTCTTTTTCCCCTTTTCCCTGCTTTTTTGGTGCTTAGCCTCAAAGAGGGAAAGAGACCGCACGCCGCATGACACAGGCGTGCAGCCTCTTGAAGGGGGGTGGCATATTTCTATATTGAAACAGAACTATGAAGCTTTTTAGTGCTCTACAGGAGTAGTGTTCTGCCAGTAGTTCTCAAGCTCAGCTGCGAACTCTGCTCTGTCAACCTGTCCTGCAAGATATTTCTGGAAGATTGCACCGCACATGGAGATGTGATCATCCGGAAGGTAGTTGTAGTTCGGAATCAGAGCACCTTCATCTGCATATTTCTTAACAGATTTTCCAAGTGGATCGGAAACTTCTTTCTCATTGTTGGAGAATGCCGGAACAAGTGCACATGTCTCTGCGATGAAGCTCTGTCCTTCATCGGAATCAGCAAGCCATGTAAGGAAATCCTTAGCTGCCTGACGCTGCTCATCACTTGTAGCATCGGAAGAATCAATCATCATAAATTTGGAACCTCCACCAACAAGCTTCTCATTGGAGCCGTCATCTGTGTTCTGTGGTACTGGCATCATTCCCATGTTCTCTGTGTAATCATAAGCGTTGATTACAGACCAGTCCCAGTTTCCTCCGAACAGGAATGCGATCTGTCCTTCTGCAAGCATCATCTCAGTTGTCTCGCGCTCTGCAGCAATTGCAGAATCTTTAGCGTAGTTGTTCTCCATCATCACATCGAAGAAATCCATAAGAGAATTGAATTTCTCATTGTTTGCAAGATCAGCTGTTCCTTCATGAAGGGATGTGATAAATGCTTCTACATCCGGCTGCTCTTCATAGATCTCAGCAAGGAAGTGAGCTGCAAGAGACCAGTCCTCTTTCATGATTCCGGTAGGTGTCTCCATACCGCCTTCTTTAAGCTTCTCAAGAAGCTCTTTGAAGGAGTCCAGTGTCTTGTAGTCATCCGGATTGAAGGTCTCACCTGTGATTGCTTCAATTGCATCTGCGTTGTAAATAAGTCCACGTGCCTCAAGGCAGGTTGGGAAGCCATTGATCTGTCCGTCTACGCCGATTGCATAATCTGTCTCGTTAACCCAGCTCTGATCACTTAAGTCGATTGCATGGTCTGCTGCCAGTGAATAGATGTCTTTCGGATCTACCATAGAAATTGTGTATGGATCGTCTGCAGAATATCTGGTAGCCAGATGTGCAGATACTGTATCACTGCTGTAATAAACCTCTACGCCAACTCCTGTCTCTTCTGTGTACTCAGCAGCCTTCTCTTCGAACTGGCTCTGAACCTCCATCTTGGAGTTGAAAATTGTGATGTTCACATCATCTGCCATAACCGGTACAGCTGCGCCTGTCATCATTGCTGCTGCGGTTGCCACTGCGATTGCCATTGAAATACGTTTTTTCATTTCTTTCTTCCTCCTATTTTTTACGTTCTCTTTGACGTGTTCTTGATGATTGTATGATAGCATTATGGTTTGTATATGTCAAGCGGTTGTCATACATTTTTTCTGTTTTAAAGTCATTTTGTTAGAGTTATACTATTTTGTCATGCTGTTTTTGTGCATTTTTACATGTTGATTTTTGTGGATTAAATTTAATTTTATATTTTCTTTGATTTTTTCAAAATTTACCATCTTTTTTATCGCAACCGCATGTCATTTTTATTTTCTGCAAAACCATTAAAGGCGTTCTTTCCTCAAAAATAAAAATATCAGATAATAAACTTCCCGTAATATAGAAGTCTAATATCTGATATTTAATACTTTCATAATTCTTCCCCCGACAGCAGATAAGCACTGCGGAGCATGAATCAGGTTGTTCCGCGCTCAACCAGAGTAACAGGAAATACTGTCTTGGTAGGAACCGTCTTCCCCGCATCAATCTGTGCAATGGCAGAGACAGCCATTTCTGCCATCTGTTCCACCGGCTGATGAATCGTGGTAAGGCCCGGACTTGTAAACTGAGCAATATTCACATCATCAAAGCCTACAATCTTCAGCTGCTTCGGTACCTCAATACCAAGATTACTGCATACCTGCAACACATGTGCACCAATTACATCCGAGCTTGCAAACACACCATCCACATCCGGGTGTTCCATAAGTGCCTTCCGCACAAATTCATAGTATTCAAGGGAATCAAAAAGTCCCTTATCGGTTACTATAACCACATTGTCAGTCTTCGTTCTTTTACACGTATCCCTAAATGCAACCTCACGAAGGTCACCGGGCATCCTTACGTCTACTCCGGCACTCACTTCGCCAATATACATCAGCTTCCGGCATCCCTTTTGGATCAGGAGTTCAGTTGCCATTACTCCGCCCTGGTAGTTGTCGCATTCAATTCCGGAGGTTCCCTCATCCATAGAGCGCTCCAGGGTAATCAACGGAAAATCCAGGCCCTTAAACTTCTCGGTCTCAAAGCTGCCGCTGCAAAGAACAACGCCCGCTACTCTTTCACTCTTACACCTTTCAATGCACTGCTCTTCCCGTTCCTCCTTATATCTGGAAACAAAAAGCATAATGCGGTATCCATGCTTCGCCGCCTCTCGCTCCAATCGACTTAACGTCTTAGCGAAATAAGGATGTTCAATATTGGGGAGAATAACTCCTATGGTATTACTTTTCTGCTTGGACAGGGCACGGGCTGTTTCGTTCGGCTGATAATTCAGGTCTTTCATTACCTGATACACCTTTTCCCTTGTTTTGTCACTGATATATCCTCTGTTGTTCAATACTCTGGAAACGGTTCCCACCGTAAGACCAGATGCTTTCGCTACATCCTTAAGTGTTGCCATATGTAAGTCTCCTTTATTGCGTTCCGCAGATAATACAATAATTCAACGAAATATTCTAATAATCTTTAATATTGTCCTTAAGTTAATTTTATCATCTGGCGACTTGCTATGTCAACCGATAAATACAGGTTGGATTTACGTCAAAAAAACGCAGACACATGCTGTGAGGCTGCGTTTTGGAAAATTATATTTTACATCCATCCGGCGTCCATATTGCTGCAGACCATAACGATACTGTCGATTCCCAAAAGAATCAGGTAAAAGCCGATAATAAAGCCTATGGAAAACAGGGCAATGACTGGCCAGATGATCATCAGACAGCCAAGAATAATTCCCACAATGTTCAAAATCATCGTAAAATAATAGAAAAATTTTCCAGCCAGACGAACAAGAGGGAGATGGGTCAGTCTGGATACGGAATGGGCGATAAACCAAATCGGAAGAAGCATAATAGTAATCAGTTCTCCGGCATTTGGGTACATCAAAAGCATCAATCCGGCAAGAATGCTAAGGATTCCCGAAACCAGCGAAATGGTAGGACCAAAACCAATATAGCGGTCTGTTTTCGCATAAAATACAATATCGGAAATTCCGGTAACTACTGCCAAAAAGCCATAAACCACTGTGACACCACGAATCATATTTCCAGGATTGATCAGCGTATAAATTCCAAGAAGAATCAGCAGGATTCCCTCAATGAGTTCCAGCCAGCCATAACATGAACGTCTTCTCATTTTTTCTCACTCTCCTCTTTATTCAGAATCTCCATGAATTCCTCTCCTGTAATTGTTTCCTTTTCATAAAGGAACATTGCAAGCTCATCCAGCTTCTTACGGTTATCCATCAAGATCTTCTTCGCTTTTTCATGCTCCCGTTTCACAAGCTCCACAACCTTTTCGTCAATTTCTTTCTGCGTATCTGCTGAGCAGGAAAGAGAAGCATCGCCGCCAAGATACTGGTTGGTAACCGTCTCCATCGCAACCATATCAAACTCATCCGTCATTCCGTAACGGGTGATCATAGCACGGGCGATCTTGGTTGCCTGTTCAATATCGTTTGAAGCTCCTGTCGTAATCTCGCCGAAAACAATTTCCTCAGCGGCACGTCCGCCAGTAAATGTAGCGATTTTGTTTTCCAGTTCCTTCTTTGTCATCAGGTATTTGTCACCAGTCTCCACCTGCATGGTATAACCAAGGGCACCGGAGGTACGTGGAATAATGGTAATTTTCTGCACAGGTGCAGAATGGCTCTGAAGAGCAGCCACCAACGCATGTCCAATCTCATGATAGGAAACCACTTTTTTCTCCTGATCGGAAAGCACTGCATTTTTCTTCTGGTAACCTGCAATAACCACCTCAATACTTTCTTCCAGATCTGCTTCTGTAACTATGGTACGTCCACTGCGGACTGCCCGAAGTGCTGCCTCATTAATAATATTTGCCAGCTCTGCACCAGATGCGCCAGATGCCATACGTGCAATTGTATGGAAATCCACATCATCAGACGCTTTGATTTTTCTTGCATGAACCTTCAGAATTGCTTCACGGCCTGCAAGATCCGGAAGCTCAACCGGAACGCGGCGATCAAAACGGCCAGGACGGGTAAGCGCCGGGTCAAGGGATTCCGGACGGTTGGTTGCTGCCAGAATGATAACACCGTTGTTGCCCTCAAAGCCATCCATCTCTGTCAGCAGCTGGTTCAATGTCTGCTCACGTTCATCATTGCCGCCAACCTGACCGTCACGTTTTTTACCAATGGCATCAATTTCATCAATGAATACAATACATGGTGCTTTTTCCTTCGCCTGCTTAAAAAGATCACGAACCTTTGAAGCACCCATACCTACAAACATTTCCACAAACTCAGAACCGGACATGGAGAAGAACGGCACATTCGCTTCTCCGGCAACAGCCTTGGCAAGCATTGTTTTACCGGTTCCTGGAGGGCCTACAAGAAGAACTCCTTTTGGCATGGACGCTCCTACATCTGTGTATTTCTTTGGATTATGAAGATAATCTACAATCTCAGCCAGATTTTCCTTTGCCTCATCCTCACCTGCCACATCTGCGAAACGAATTCCTTCACTGGACTGCACATAAACCTTGGCGTTGCTTTTTCCCATTCCAAACGCCATTGAGTTTTTGCCGCCTGCCTGCTCCATCAATTTCTTTGCCATGTAGTTTCCAAGAGCGATAAAAATCAGCAGAGGAAGGATTCCGGTTACCAGAAAACTAATAATAGGTGATGTTTGCTGGTCAATATCTTTGGCAAAGGTAGCTCCGCATTTGTACAGTCTGTCTGTAAGCTCCGGGTCATTCATAAGCCCGGTTTTATAAATCTTTTCATTATTTTTGTCGGTAAATACGATCTGGTTATCCTCTACCTCAACCTCACCGATATTTTTTGCATCAATCATGCTCATAAATGTACCATAATCTGTTTCTTCCACCTGATGCTCCATCAAAATAGGAGATACCACCAAATTAAAAACAATCAGTACCAAAAGCACGATGCCATAATAGTAGATCAACGGCTTTTTTGGCGTTTTTACTTCCTTCATGATTTATTTTCCTCCTTCTCTTCTTCCAGTCGCTGAGCCTCTATTGCTTCCAGGGACACCAGCAATGCCCGGTTTACTGCCTGTACGGCAAAATCAAGGGCATATTCCGCAGTGAGAATTTTTTCCTCTGCGCTGGGAAGAAAATTTGCATTTAACTGCTCGCTTTTTTCTGCTCTCAAATCCAGATTTCTTGACTCCAGAACCTTTTCCACTGCTGCTTCCACCTGATCAAAAACATTTGCCAGTCTTGTCACACATCCTGTCTTTGAATAATGCAGCCTGTTTTCCAGTGTGATCCTGCTTTCTGCACATTCCTGGCGAAGATTCTGAATCTGCTGATGCAGTCTTTCTGTATCCATAGTTTCTGCAAACTGAATACGGCTATGTGTCTGCTCCAGTTTCTTATCCAGCTCATACATTTTCACTGATAATATTGGGTGTGCCATCTGAATCCCCCTCTCTTATGGTTTGTAACTGTCTAGAGCATGTTTGAAAAAGGCTCTAGTAGCTTCACAGCTATCATAGTTCTTATTTTAATCCAGTCATACAAAGGTGTCGATAGTCAGAGTTTTTCTCGTGTATAGACAAAAAAGGCAAAGTGTCAAATAGCACCTTGCCTTTACATAATAATCGATTTGAAATTTTTAATCTGTCAGATGCTCTTTTCCGGAAATTCCAGGTTCTGTCATCTGTACCGGATCCAGGATTTCATCCATCTGTTCCTCTGTAAGAATACCCTGCTCAATGATTAATTTTTTTACAGATTCTCCTGTTTTAATTGCTTCTTTTGCTATTTCTGCTGCTTTCTGATAACCAACATACGGACAGATTGCAGTAATGATTCCCACACTATTTTCTACGAAATAGCGGCATCTTGTCTCATTTGCTGTGATTCCGGTAACACAGTTATCAACGAAAGTCTGTACTGCATATCCAAGAGTATCAATAGACTGAAACAGGCAATAAAAGATAATCGGCTCAAAAGCATTCAATTCCAGCTGTCCGGCTTCTGCAGCCATAGTAATTGTCACATCGTTTCCTATTACATTAAATGCCACCTGATTTACTACCTCAGGAATAACAGGGTTTACTTTTCCCGGCATAATGGAAGAACCATTCTGCTTCGCCGGAAGATTGATTTCCCCAAATCCGGCTCTCGGACCAGAGGACATAAGTCGAAGGTCATTGGCAATTTTGGAAAGAGTCACTGCACAAGCCTTCACAGCTCCTGATACAGCCACAAAAGGATCCAGGTTCTGGGTGGAATCAATAAGATCATAAGCCTGTACCAGTTCCATATCGGAGATTTCACTAAGATTCGGCACAATTCGGCGAAGATAAGCTTCGTCTGCATTCAGTCCGGTTCCTACTGCAGTTCCACCCATATTCAGAGTCCGCATTTCATCCATTGCTTTATCCATACGTCTGATATCGCGAAGTACAGCTACACTGTATGCTTTAAATTCCTGTCCAAGACGAATGGGAACAGCGTCCTGCACAAGAATTCTTACGATATCATGTGGATTCTCAGAACCTTCTGTGATTTCCTCACCTGTTGCAACAACCTGTCCTTCCTGAACCTTAACACGTGTATCTCTTGATACAGGGTAAGACTTTGAATTACCTTCGTCATCTGTAATAACGATATCTGTCTTCTTATCTGTCTTAGCAAAGCTTACTGTTCCACCAAACTCAGCAAGAACCGCAAGACTCTTTGGCTTTCTTGCCTCGAAAAGTTCTTCTACTCTAGGAAGACCCTGTGTAATGTTATCACCAGCAACACCACCAGTATGGAATGTTCTCATAGTAAGCTGTGTACCAGGTTCACCGATAGACTGGGCAGCGATGATACCAACTGCTTCACCAATCTGTACTGTCTGACCTGTTGCAAGGTTAGAACCATAACATTTAGCACAAACACCGATATGTGAACGGCATGTAAGGATTGTTCTTATCTTAACCTGGTTTACACCAGTCTTAATAATAGCTTCTGCTCTCTTAGGAGTTACAAGGTGGTTAGCTGCAACAACTATCTCGCCTGTAGCTGGATCCTTGATATCTTCTGCAAGATATCTTCCTGTAATACGCTCCTGTAATGGCTCAAGAATATCTTCTTTTGCATCACTTGAGTTAGTAGCTCTGTCATTGACAAATGAATATACATACATACCAGGTATAACTTTACCAACGCTGCAATCTGTCTCTCTGACAATAAGATCCTGTGAAACATCAACAAGTCGTCTTGTAAGATAACCTGAATCGGCTGTTCTAAGCGCTGTATCTGAAAGACCCTTACGGGCACCATGGGCTGAAATGAAGTACTCCAATACATCCAGACCTTCACGGAAGTTAGACTTGATTGGAAGTTCAATAGTGTGACCTGATGTATCTGCCATAAGACCACGCATACCTGCAAGCTGCTTAATCTGCTGGTTAGAACCACGGGCACCTGAATCGGCCATCATGAAGATGTTATTGTACTTATCAAGACCATCAAGAAGTGCCTTAAGCAATGTCTTATCTGTTTCCTGCCATACTCTGATTACATTCTTATATCTTTCTTCATCAGTTGAACGACCTCTGTTGTAGTTCATGTTGATTCTTTCAACCTTCTGTTCAGCATCAGCAATAAGCTGTTTCTTAACAGGTGGCACTGTCATCTCTGATATAGAAACTGTCATGGCAGCTCTTGTTGAGTACTTATAACCCATTGCCTTTATATCATCAAGAACTTCAGCAGTTGTTGTTGTACCATGAGTATTAATAACGTGCTGTAAGATATCCTTTAACTGTTTCTTACCTACATGGAAGTCAACCTCAAGCTTTAAGAAGTTTTCTTCCTTGCTTCTATCTACATATCCAAGATCCTGAGGAAGAATTTCATTGAATATGAAACGTCCAAGTGTAGACTCAACTATACCTGATACTTCTTCTCCTGATGCATTTGTCTTAGACACTCTAACCTTAATCTTTGAATGAAGAGTAATAATACTATTCTCATAAGCAAGAAGCGCTTCATTAACACTCTTAAATATCTTACCTTCACCCTTAACGCCAGGTCTTTCCTGTGTAAGATAGTAGATACCAAGAACCATATCCTGTGAAGGAACGGCAACCGGACCACCATCTGAAGGCTTAAGTAAGTTGTTAGGTGAAAGAAGCATGAATCTACACTCAGCCTGTGCTTCTACAGACAATGGAAGATGCACGGCCATCTGGTCACCATCGAAATCGGCATTGAACGCTGTACAAACAAGTGGATGAAGCTTAATAGCCTTACCTTCTACAAGGATAGGCTCGAATGCCTGAATACCAAGTCTGTGAAGTGTAGGAGCACGGTTAAGCATAACTGGATGCTCTTTGATAACATCTTCAAGCACATCCCATACTTCTGTTTCAAGATGTTCAACACTCTTCTTAGCTTTCTTAATATTCTCAGCAAGACCACGTCTTACTAACTCTCTCATAACAAATGGCTTGAATAACTCAATAGCCATTTCCTTAGGAAGACCACACTGATATATCTTAAGTTCTGGTCCAACTACGATAACAGAACGTCCTGAATAGTCAACTCGCTTACCAAGAAGATTCTGTCTGAAACGTCCCTGCTTACCCTTTAATAAGTCTGATAAAGACTTAAGAGCCCTGTTACCAGGTCCTGTTACAGGACGACCGTTTCTACGGCCATTATCTATAAGTGCATCAACAGCTTCCTGAAGCATTCTCTTTTCGTTACGGACAATGATTTCAGGAGCGCCAAGTTCCATAAGTCTTGCAAGACGGTTATTTCTGTTTATGATTCTTCTATAAAGATCATTAAGATCTGATGTTGCGAATCTGCCACCCTCTAACTGTACCATTGGTCTTAAGTCTGGAGGAATAACTGGAATTTCAGTAAGGATCATCCACTCTGGCTTAGTACCAGCAGCGATAAATGCATCCATAACTTCGATTCTCTTAATAAGTCTTGCAGCCTTCTGTGAAGTAGTAGTAGCAAGCTCTTCCTTAAGCTTTGCCACTTCTTCTTCAAGATTAACGCTTCTAAGAAGCTCTAAAATAGCCTCAGCCCCCATTCCAACTCTGAATGTGTTACCATACTGGTCATAAAGATCTCTGTACTCTGTTTCGGTAAGAATCTTCTTGAATGGAATATCTGTTTCACCTGGATCAATCACGATATAAGAAGCAAAGTAAAGAACCTTTTCAAGATTCTTAGGTCCTATATCAAGGATAAGGTCCATACGGCTAGGGATTCCCTTAAAATACCAGATATGTGAAACTGGAGCAGCAAGGTGAATATGTCCCATACGATCTCTACGAACACTTGCCTTAGTAACCTCAACACCACACTTATCACATATGATGCCTTTATCCTTAATCTTCTTATACTTACCGCAATGACACTCCCAGTCTTTGCTAGGTCCGAATATTCTTTCACAGAACAGACCATCTCTTTCTGGCTTTAAAGTTCTGTAGTTAATAGTCTCAGGCTTAGTTACCTCGCCATGAGACCACTCTAAAATACTCTCAGGAGAAGCAAGCTTTATCTGAATTTTATCAAATTTCATTGATTTATTTGACTTAATCTCTTCTGCCATTATAGTGCTCCCTTCTATTATTCTTCTCTATTTCCGTCACCGTAATCATCAAAATCATCATCAAAGCCGTCAAGATCGAAATCGTCATCATCATCTGATCCGAGTTCTTCCATAGTAGCTTCACCATCATCACCCTGCTTTTCTGCATGGTAACCGGCATTCTTTAATTCATTTTCCTCATCACGGCTGTTTCTCTTATAACCACCATCATCAAGAACCTTCTTGAAGTCTGTAACCTCATACTCTGAACTTTCAAGAAGCTGGACTTCGTTGTTATCCTGATCAAGAACTCTTACATCAAGTGCAAGAGACTGAAGTTCCTTAAGAAGAACCTTGAATGATTCAGGAATACCTGGTTCAGGGATATTCTCACCTTTAATAATAGCTTCATATGTCTTAACACGGCCAACAACATCATCAGACTTAACTGTAAGGATTTCCTGAAGTGTATATGATGCACCATACGCCTCAAGAGCCCAAACTTCCATCTCACCGAATCTCTGTCCACCGAACTGTGCTTTACCACCAAGTGGCTGCTGTGTTACAAGTGAGTAAGGACCAGTTGAACGTGCATGAATCTTATCATCAACAAGGTGATGGAGCTTTAAGTAGTGCATGAATCCAATAGTAACTGGACTATCAAAGTACTCACCAGTTCTACCATCACGAAGTCTTACCTTACCATCTCTTCCGATAGGAACTCCCTTCCACTCTGCTCTGTGAGCTCTGTTATCTGAAAGGAACTCAAATACATCATCTCTTAAAAGATCCTTATATTCAGCTGTAAATGTTGTCATATCTGCTGGATACTCTTCACCTGCAGCCTCTGCTTCAGCCTTTTCCTTTGCAAGCTCATCATCATCAAAAGGATGGTTAGCATAAGAATTAGCCATATCAAGTGTATCCATAATATCATTTTCGTTAGCACCATCAAAGATAGGTGTTGCTACGTTAAAGCCTAATACCTTTGCCGCAAGACTTAAATGAATCTCAAGGACCTGTCCGATATTCATACGTGAAGGCACACCCAGTGGGTTAAGTACTATATCAAGTGGACGTCCGTTTGGAAGGAATGGCATATCTTCTACTGGAAGTACTCTTGAAACGACACCC
>OGXW01002519.1_pt1 | contig 12881 bp, 10 predicted proteins | sample 1576341 | NCBI WGS metagenome assembly OGXW01 (sample SAMEA3541592, study PRJEB24748) | human gut metagenome | biome: human gut; feature: human-associated habitat; material: faeces | place: China | collected 2012
GGTTAAAAAAGTCAGTTCTAATAAAGGCGCATCCTCAGAGTTTTGAACCATTTTGTGACGATATGCATCAGCAAGGGATAATACCTTTTTGTAATCTTTTATGTACAATAAATATTTAGAGTAAGATATCGCATATTCTGCCTCTAAAAAATCCTTTTTTAGATAATCTAATTCTGCACTTGCTAAGTAAGATGCAATTTGAGAACAAATGATATAACAAGTATCTGAATCATTAAGATATAAAAATTCCTGTGCGATAGCTATGAGAAGTTCAATTTCTGTTGTGGACAGGAATAGCTGGCGAAAATCAGCAAAATCTATTTCGGGTCTGGTAATATGTATAGCTTCTAGGAAAATGGCATAGATATCGTTGTGTTCATTACAGCCAGAACGAATTAATAGACTGCCATATAGGTATAGCCATTCTTGATAATATAGTTTATTGTCAGCGAAACTTTTTGATTCAATTGCAGCTAATTCGTCATAACATTCTTGCAGCTGCCATGAATTAAGAAAATAGCGGGTTCTTTTCAAGGCATAAAAGCAATCAAAGTCTGTCCTGCTTGCAAATATAGGATAAAGCTCGCAGGGAGCACCGGCATGAGCCATAAGGGACTGAAAGGTCACAGGACTGACCCCGGAAGAGCCATTTTCAATTCTTGACAGTGAAAGGACTGTGCAGATACCTTCTGATAACTGCTCCTGTGTCATGCCTGCCTTTAAACGAGCTTCTTTAATTGTTTTTCCAGCATTTCTAATACTCATTTGTATATTACCTCAAAAAATTTCTACAAATAAATTATATAGTAAAAAGTCGAACTCAACAACTATACATAAATGGAAACTTTTAAATTTCCATTTACTTATATTAACACAGTAAAAATAGCAAATATAATAATATTTAAAGATACAATAATTAAGTGAGGAACGATGTATGAAAGAAGAAAAACAAGTCGGCTACCGCGACATATTTCATCAGGTAGAGTATATGAAAATGATGATTGCAGCATTAATCAACCGCTTTGGTGATTCAATTGATGCGATTGCGTCGGTGTGGATTGTCTATGAGATAACAGGTAATGCGGCCTGGTCTGCAATTGTGTTTGGTGTTAATAGGATTCCGTCTATAGTTGTTACACCATTAGCTGGTGCATGGGTAGAGGGATGTAAAAAGAAAACAATTATGGTTGTTACAGATTTGATTCGTGCAGCCTGTGTGGCATTTGTTGCAACAGGATATATGCTGGGATTTCTACAGGCATGGATGCTTGTTATTACGACTTTGATAATTTCTACAGTTGAAGCGTTTAGGGGGCCAGCAAATTCTGCATTATTACCTAAAGTACTGGACAAAAAATACTATGAGTATGGCATGTCCTTATCATCTACATTGGGAAGTATCGTGGAGCTTATAGGAACCGCGATTGCTGCTACAATTATTGCTTTAATAGGTACATCTGGAGCAATATATATAGATATGGCTACATTTATTATGTCAGCAGTTATCATAATGTTTGTTAACACCAAAGAGCAGAAGCTTGTAAAAAAGAAGTTTGACAGTAAGGAATATTTTAATGATTTAGCAGATGGATTTTCTTATGTGAAAAAAGATGATATGCTTAAAATATTTATGGTATTGTCTATTTTCTTAAATGCAATTATGGTTCCATTAAACAGTTTGCAGGCACCTCTTGCAGGTGAAGTGCTCGGGAGTGGAGCAGAAATATTGTCAATCCTTGGAATAGCTGCAACATTTGGTATGTTGTTTGGGTCAATTACATATCCTATGGTGCAGAAATTTATGTCAGACAGAGCTATTTGGATGGTTGGGGGCCTTGGAGTTGCAGCATTTTATATTTTGCTTCCAGCATGTAGGCCATTATATACAAGCAAGATTTTAGTGTATACATTTACAGCTGTTTTGACATTCATAATGGGGTATACTGTTGCATTGGTCAATTCGCATCTGAATGTATTTATGGTTAAAAGAATACGTCAGGATTTTCTTGCCAGAACAGATGGTATTACTACCGCATTAAGTACTGCATCTATGCCGATTGCTTCATTTCTGTTAAGCGTCATTGTAGCATATGCAAATACTTCAGCCATATTTATTGCTTCGGGAGTACTTGCACTTTTAGTAACAATATGCATGCTGTTCTCCAAAACTCTTGCTGGCAATGGTGAAAAGTCAGCAGCTGATAACGTAGATGAACTGCGGAGCACTGAGGCTGTATAATAGACAGTTATTTTCATAATCAAATTATCCGTCACACTTAAGCATAACTAAGTATGACGGATTTTTTACGTTCAAAAATTCCTTTGACAATCCCATAAATGTGAGCTATCATACGATAGCATAGGAAATAAGTATGAATTAAGAAGGATAGATATGGACGATAGAATAATAGACATTTTGCAGGAAGCTCTTGGCAAAATCCTTATAGCAAGTGTAGAGGTTACAATACCGCTTACAGTCTTTGGTTTTGCCCTGGCTATGGTGGTAGCTCTTTTCATGGCTCTGGTTCAGTATGCAAATATCAAGGTCTTGAAGCAGTTCGCCAGATTTTACATATGGATATTCAGGGGAACGCCACTTCTGGTGCAGTTGTTCCTTGCATATTTTGGACTGCCAAAGCTTGGCATAGTTATGGACGCCTTCCCTTGTGCCCTTTTAGTGCTGGGATTAAATGAGGGTGCATACTGCGCTGAGACCCTTCGTTCTGCTCTGGAATCGGTGTCAGAGGGACAGATTGAGGCAGGCTACTGTGTAGGAATGAACTATATACAGATTATGTGGCATGTGGTATTACCACAGGCATTTAGAACTGCTTTTCCACCACTTTCAAATTCATTAATCAGTATGCTGAAAGACACATCTCTGGCAGCGACAATCACTGTTGCAGATATGTTTATGGCAGCCCAGCGAGTTGTGGGAAGGACCTACGAGCCACTCTGGGTCTACAGCGAGGTTGCGCTTGTATACTTATTTATGTCAACACTTCTGACCATATTACAGCATTATGGGGAGAAGAAGCTTGGCTCTTATACCTCCAAGGAAACTGAGATAAAGGAGGTGGCAGACTAATGAGCGAAGAAATGGCTATGATAAAAATAAATGGCATCAAAAAATCCTTTGGTAAAACAGAGGTCTTAAAGGGAATTGACCTTGATGTAAAGGAGGGAGATGTGGTTGCAATCCTTGGACCAAGCGGTTCAGGAAAGACCACCTTGCTCCGCTGTATCAATATGCTTGAAAAGGCAGACGAGGGACAGCTTGTCTTTGATGGAGTGACCTATAATCTGGGGCATATGCACAGAAAAGACATTGCAAAAATCAGGAAGAAAACAGCCTTTGTTTTCCAGAATTATAATCTTTTTGCGAACAAGACCGCCCTGCAGAACGTGACTCTTGGACTGACCTCAGCCAGAGGCATGAAAAAGGATGAGGCTGAGAAAATCGGCAGGGAGATGCTTGATAAGGTAGGACTTCTTGACAAGCAGAATAATTATCCGGGTCAGCTATCAGGTGGTCAGCAGCAGAGAGTCGCAATAGCAAGGGCACTTGCGACAAAGCCTGAAATCATATATTTTGACGAGCCTACATCGGCTCTTGACCCTGAGCTTATAGGCGAGGTGCTCACTGTCATGAGACAGCTTGCAGCAGAGGGAATGACCATGCTTGTTGTCACCCATGAGATGAATTTTGCCAGAAATGTATCAAACAAGGTCGTTTTTATGGATGATGGCAAAGTATTAGAAACAGCAGAATCAAGAGAATTCTTTGAAAATCCAAAGGAGGACAGAGTAAAGGAATTCCTTAAAAATATCACATCACAGCATGATGCATAAGGAGGAAACATGAAGAAAAAAATAATCAGCTTAATGATAATAATGACTATGACCTGTGGACTTTTCGCAGGATGCGGAAGTGACAAGGCTTCAAATGATGCAGGCACAGAGAGCAGCAGTGACACAGCTTCTGACAGCAGTTCAGATGACTTATTAAGCGCAATCAAGGAGCGTGGTTATATCACAGTAGCCATGGAGGGTACCTGGGCACCATGGACTTATCATGATGAGGACGACAATCTGGTGGGCTTTGACGTAGAGGTGGCAAAGGCTGTAGCAGACGAGCTTGGTGTGGACGTGCAGTATCAGGAAGGCGAGTGGGATGGACTTCTTGCCGGTGTCCAGTCAGGACGTTATGACATTATGGTAAACGGTGTGGGCTACACGGAGGAGAGAGCTCAGGCTTATACTTTTTCAGACCCATACTGCTACAACAAGACCGCTCTTATCGTGAGAGGTGACAATGAGGATATCAAGTCTCTTGAGGATTTGAAGGGCAAGACAACCTGTAACTCAGCAAACAGCACTTATCAGCTTATTGCAGAGGAGTATGGTGCAAATGTCCTTGATGTGGAGACTCTTGATGGCACACTTGAGATGGTGCTTGCAGGAACAGACAGAGCAGATGCTACTCTCAATGCAGAGGCTTCCTTCCTTGACTACATGAATGCCCACCCGGATGCAAACTTAAAGATAGTAGATTACTATCCAGAGTCTGAAAAGGTATGTATCATCATGCAAAAGGGCGATTCAAGCGACTCATTAAAAGAAGCAATCAACTCAGCCATCGAAAAGCTCCGTGCAGATGGCACTTTGTCAGAGCTCTCTAACAAGTACTTCGGCGGAGATATTACAGCGGAATAAATTCAGCTTTGCGGTTTTTAAATACTGTATAGTATTTGAAGCCGCAATTTTTTATTATCTGGGCTGTCTTGTCAAATTCATATGCGACATATTCCGGCACATGGGCATCTGCTCCCATGGTGATTATCTCGCCACCAAGCTCCCGATATCTTTTTATAATGTCCTCAGTTGGGTTCGGATGACCAAGTCCATATTTAAAGCCGCCTGTGTTTACCTCAATTCCTTTTCCTTTTGAGATAAGCTGGGTTAAAATCTCATCGATTATATCCTTAAACTTTTCATATGTATAAAAAGCATTCTTGTTTGGACCATACCTGACCACATAGTCTATATGACCATAGACATCAAAATCCGCGCAAGAATTGATGTTTTCAAGTACAGACTCAAAATATTCCATATAAGCCTCATCCTCATCTCTTCCTGCAAAAAATTCAGGATAGTAAGGATCCATATGGTTGACCACGTGGGAAGAGCCTATTATGAAATCAAAGGGATATTTTTCAGCCACAGCCAGATTCTGCCCAGCTGCCTGGGGCTGCAAACCAAGCTCAATACCTATATTTACGGAAATTTTGTCTGCATATTTTTCCCTTAAATCAGAGAGTTCCTTAAAATAATTGTCAAAATCCAGCAAAAAAATATTTGGCTCCTCCGGGTAGTCATAATCCAGATGGTCTGTAAAGCAGATTCCGGAAAGCCCATGGGCAATACCAGCCTTAATCATATCCTCAGGCAGGGCGTCACTGTCACCTGAAAAATTGCAGTGCATATGTTGATCCCAGAACATAAAGCAAATCCTCCTAATTATATATTCCAATCCGTATATTTATACTAAACCTTTTATTACATTAAATTAGTCAATGTGTAAATTCAAACTTCCTATTCAGAACCTACGATAACAGAATGTCTGTGTATAAATATACCACAAATTTGTAAACTTTGTCTAAAATTGTACATAGATAAAAACATTTAGTGAAATATTTAACAAACAACTATAAAAAGACTTGAACCTTGCAAAATAATTCGCTATAATAAGAAAAGCTTAAGGCGAAAAGCTTTAAAAAACTTTTTACAATTCTAGGAGGAATTAAAATGGCAGTAAGAGTAGCAATCAACGGATTCGGTCGTATCGGTCGTCTTGCTTTCAGACAGATGTTCGGAGCAGAGGGATACGAAGTAGTAGCAATCAACGACTTAACAAGCCCAAAGATGTTAGCACACTTATTAAAGTATGATTCATCACAGGGTAAATATGAGCATGCAGATGAGGTTTCTGCAAGTGATGATTCAATCACAGTATGCGGAAAAGAAATCAAAATCTACGCATTCCCAGATGCAAACAATTGTCCATGGGGAGAGTTAAAGGTTGACGTTGTATTAGAGTGCTCTGGATTCTATACATCAAAAGAGAAGGCTCAGGCTCATATCAATGCTGGAGCTCGTAAGGTAGTTATCTCTGCACCAGCAGGAAACGACCTTCCAACAATCGTTTACAATACAAACCATGAGACATTAAAGGCTTCTGATACAATCATTTCAGCAGCTTCATGTACAACAAACTGTTTAGCACCAATGGCTGATGCATTAAACAAATATGCACCAATCCAGTCTGGTATCATGGTAACAATCCATGCTTACACAGGAGATCAGATGACTCTTGATGGACCACAGCGTAAGGGAGACCTTCGTCGTTCACGTGCAGCAGCAGTTAACATCGTTCCAAACTCAACAGGAGCAGCTAAGGCTATCGGTCTTGTTATCCCAGAGTTAAACGGAAAATTAATCGGATCTGCACAGCGTGTTCCAACACCTACAGGATCTACAACAATCCTTACAGCAGTTGTTAAGAAAGCTGGCGTTACAAAAGAGGATATCAACGCAGCTATGAAGGCAGCAGCTAACGAGTCATTCGGTTACAACGAGGATGAGATCGTATCTTCAGATATCGTTGGAATGAGATTTGGTTCATTATTCGATGCAACACAGACAATGGTTAACCAGGTTTCTGACGATCTGTACGAGGTACAGGTTGTTTCTTGGTATGATAACGAGAACAGCTACACATCTCAGATGGTTCGTACAATCAAGTACTTCTCAGAGTTAGCATAATTTAAGGGCTAATCGAATTACGATTTATACAGAGAGCCTGCCACTGGCAGCTTCTCTTGCATGCTTTGGCATCTAAGGGTCCGGCCTTTTGGGCCGGACCTTTTTACAATTATAAAAGGGAGGGCATATACATGTCATTAAACAAGAAATCAGTTGATGATATCAACGTAAAAGGCAAAAGAGTTCTCGTAAGATGTGATTTCAACGTACCACTTAAGGATGGCGTTATTACAGATGAGACACGTATCGTTGCAGCATTACCAACAATTCAGAAATTAATCAATGATGGTGGAAAGGTTATCCTTTGCTCACATCTTGGAAAAGTTAAAAACGGACCAAACGAGGGAGAGTCTTTAGCACCAGTTGCAAAGAGATTATCTGAGAAGCTTGGTAAGGAAGTTAACTTTGTAGCTGACTACAACGTTACAGGTGAGGCTGCTACAGCTGCTGTTGCTGCTATGAACGAGGGCGATGTTGTATTACTTCAGAATACTCGTTTCCGTGGAGCAGAGGAGACAAAGAATGGAGAGGAATTCTCTAAAGAATTAGCTGATCTTGCAGATGTATATGTATGTGATGCTTTCGGTTCTTCACACAGAGCACATGCTTCAGTTGCAGGTGTTACAAAATTCATCACAGCTAAGGGTGGAGAGAATGTAGTTGGATACTTAATGCAGAAGGAAATTGACTTCCTTGGAAAAGCTGTAGAGAATCCTGTACGTCCATTCGTTGCTATTCTTGGTGGAGCAAAGGTTGCAGACAAGCTTGCTGTTATCGATAACCTTCTTGAGAAGGCTGATACACTTATTATCGGTGGTGGAATGGCTTACACATTCCTCAAGGCTCAGGGATATGAAATCGGTACATCCCTTTGTGATGATACAAAGATTGATTATTGTAAAGAGATGATGGCTAAGGCTGAGAAGATGGGCAAGAAGCTTCTTCTTCCAGTAGATGCTGTTACAATCGGAGAGTTCCCAGATCCAATCGACGCTCCAATCGAGACAGAGACATATGACTATGATAAGCTTCCAGCAGACCGTGAGGGCTGTGATATCGGACCTAAGACACGTGAGCTTTTCGCTAACGAAGTAGCAAACGCAAAGACAGTTGTATGGAATGGACCAATGGGTCTTTTCGAGAATCCTTCACTTGCAGAGGGAACACTTGCAGTAGCTAAGGCTCTTGCAGCTTCAGATGCTACAACAATCATCGGTGGTGGAGATTCAGCAGCCGCTGTTAACCAGATGGGACTTGGCGACAAGATGAGCCATATCTCAACAGGTGGTGGAGCTTCTCTTGAGTTCTTAGAGGGCAAGGAGCTTCCAGGTGTAGCTGCAGCTGATGATAAGTAGGCCGAAAGCAACTTAATGCAATCAAGCCATAGGCGCAGATTGAATTTAGTGCGAGGCCGTTCTTTGAGATTAGTGAAATCGAGCTATAGGCGAAGACTGAACTTAGCGAAAAGAACTACCTTACACAATTGTGATATAATGAGTGCAAGTGAGTCAACATGCTTGCATGATTGACGAACGACGAATGTTGATCATGAACTGTTTTTGTTCATGATATAAGGAGAATAAAAATGGCAAGAAGAAAAATTGTTGCTGGTAACTGGAAGATGAACATGACTCCAAGCCAGGCAGTTAAATTAGTAGAAGAGTTAAAACCATTAGTAGAGTCAGACTCAGTTGATGTTGTTTACTGTGTACCTGCAATTGACATTGTACCTGTTGTTGAGGCAGTTAAGGGAACAAACGTTGAGGTTGGTGCTGAGAATATGTACTTTGAGGAGAAAGGTGCTTACACAGGAGAAATCTCAGCAGAGATGCTTGTAGATGCTGGTGTTAAGTATGTTGTTCTGGGACATTCTGAGAGACGTGACTACTTCAAAGAGGATGATGCTTTACTTAACAAGAAGGTTAAGAAAGCTTTCGAAGCTGGACTTACTCCAATCCTTTGCTGTGGTGAGACACTTGAGCAGAGAGAAATGGGAATCACTCTTGACTGGATTAGACTTCAGATTAAGTCTGATTTAGCTGGTGTTCCTGCATCAGATGTTGCAAAGATGGTTATCGCTTACGAGCCAATCTGGGCAATTGGAACAGGAAAGACAGCTACTTCTGACCAGGCTGAGGAAGTATGTGGAGCAATCCGTGAGTGCATTAAAGAGGTATATGACGAGGCAACAGCTGAGTCAGTTCGTATCCAGTACGGCGGATCTGTTAATGCAGGAAATGCAGCAGAGCTTTTCGCTAAACCGGACATTGATGGTGGTTTAGTAGGTGGAGCTTCTCTTAAGGCTGATTTCGGTAAGATTGTAAATTACTAATAATTCCTTGATTTAATTCCATAAAACAATGAAACGTCATCAGGTGTGTAAGCATTTGGTGGCGTTTTTTTGCCTTAGCCTACAAAAAAGCTGACTGCTGTCTGTTTTTATATTGCAAAAAATATGGTATTATGAGCGTAGGCAATGAGACGTGCCGAAAATGATGAATATGAGTGCGATGTGCTTGCACAGGAGTATTCATATTTGTCATTTTCGATAGGCGAATGCCCGTACATTCCAAGAAACAGAATGTTTCTTGGAATGAGCACGTATAATCACATATTATGTGCAACAATATAAAATACAAAAGAAAGCAGTTTATGAAAAACGTGAATAAAAAGTCTTGGATAAACGCTGTAATCATCTGTGTCATGGCCATTTTTCTTGTATGGTACACTTCATCTGCGTATAGCAATATGGATGATACAATAAGCCATACCGAAACTATTGCCGATGATACGGCAGCCAGTAGAGAGGCAGACGATAAAACAGCAGATGAAAAAGCAGCAGATGAAAAAACAGCAGATGGCAAAACAACAATCGGCAAAAATGCTGAAGATATTAATGTTGTGAGTGATGTAACTGACCTGACAGAGACCTTTGATACCATCCTCAACTATGCGACAAAAACCACCTGTAAGGGGTGCAGCATAGATGAGTCCTTTCTGCTGTGGCTTGACGCCAGATATGGTGACGCAGCAATTATAGATATAGCATATGAACTGAGCCACGGAAACAGCAAAGCAGAAATCTGGTATGACAATACAGGTGCGAGCATAAGGGTGCTGTGGCTTAGATATTGCAGAGACTTGAACTATTCCACCTACATGCTTGATAATGTGGTATGGCTAGATGATATGAATGCCGCAGAAACAGATACAGCAACAGGCAAAACAGCAAATGAGTCATCAGACAAAACAATAAAAATCGACTTAGTGGGTGATATTAACTTAGCTGATGACTGGTATACCATGGATGCCGCCACACAAAGAGGTGGTGTGTCAGACTGCATATCTGAAAATGCCCAGTCTGAGCTTGCATCCGCTGATATATCCGTGGTCAACAATGAGTTTGTATATGAGGATGGTGAGACTCCACTGGCAGGAAAGACTTACACCTTTGGAGCAGCAACAGAGAATGTTAAGCTTCTAAAGATATTCAGTGCAGACCTGGTGACTTTGGCAAATAACCATGTATATGATTACGGAGAAGAAGGTCTTATAAGCACTCTTGATACTTTAGATGGGGCAGAAATCCCGTATGTGGGGGCAGGGAGAAACCTTGAGGAAGCCTCTGCCATAAAGTATTTTGTGGTAAAGGGCAGAAAAATAGCTTTTGTTTCTGCTACTGAAATAGAAAAATTTGCAAAGTACACAAAGGAAGCAACGGAGAACAGCCCGGGCGTGATAAAAACCATTGACACCTCACTTTTTTGCGGCGTAATCGCAGAGGCTAAGGCAAATGCAGATTATGTGGTTGCCTGTGTCCACTGGGGCATTGAGGGGAAAAATGATTTTGAAGCAGAGCAGAGAAGAATGGCAGAGGACTATGTTAAGGCTGGTGCAGATGTGGTAATCGGCGGGCACCCTCACAGATTGCAGGGGGTTGAATTTATAGAGGATACACCGGTTGCCTACAGTCTGGGAAATTTCTGGTTTTCCACAGGGACAATCTATACTACAATCGCCCAGATCAGGATAGACGGAAGCGGTGAGTTGTCACTTTACATGATTCCCTGCATACAGCAAAATCTCACCACATCAATTTTGACAGAGGAAGCGGAGATAGACGATTTTTACAAATATGTGGCAGATGTATCCTATGGTGTGGGTATTGATGCAGATGGCAAATTTTATAACTCGTTTAAGGTAATTAAGGATGAATCTGTGAATGAGAAAACAAACTCTGATTATTTTAATGCAGGTAAGTTAAATTATAGCAATGCAGCAGATAAGATTATGACAGAAAGTAATATAACAGATAATAATATAACAGATAATAATATAACAGATGACAATATAACCGAGGACATCTTCAAATACAGGTCAGGCACAGCCTACGCCGTCCACAGCGACCTGGTGGATTTGGAGGGCAGACCCATAGATATAGTTGGAAATTTACAGTAGAATTAGTTGAAGAATTAGTTAAGTAAAACTTGCAAAATCACAGAAATTATGTAATATAGTAGAGTAGAAGTGGTTAAAAAATTCACAAAGAAAAGAGGATATTGATATGAGCAAAAGACCAGTAGTATTAATGGTGCTTGATGGTTACGGTTTAAACGACCGCACAGAGGGTAATGCTATTGCTATGGCAAATACTCCTGTTATGGATAAATTAATGGCTGAGTGCCCATTTGTAAAGGGTGCAGCTTCAGGACTTGCAGTAGGACTTCCAGACGGACAGATGGGAAACTCTGAGGTAGGTCACATGAATATTGGTGCCGGACGTATTATTTACCAGGACTTAACACGTATTACAAAGGCAATTGAGGATGGTGAGTTTTTCGAGAACAAGGCTCTCCTTCAGGCTATGGAAAACTGCAAGAAAAATGACTCAGACCTTCATCTCTGGGGACTTTTATCAGATGGTGGAGTACACAGTCACATCACACATCTCTATGGACTGCTTGAGATGGCAAAGAAGCAGGGGCTTTCCAAGGTATATGTACATGCCTTCCTTGATGGACGTGACACACCACCTGCATCTGGAAAAGATTATGTAGCACAGTTACAGGCTAAGATGGATGAAATCGGAGTTGGTAAGATTGCTTCCCTTTCAGGCCGTTACTATGCCATGGATAGAGATAACAACTGGGATAGAGTACAGAAGGCATATGATTCTCTCACAAAGGGAGAGGGCGTTAAAGCCACAGATGCTGTTAAGGCTATGGAAGAGTCTTATGCAAATGACGTTACAGACGAGTTCGTACTTCCAACAGTTATCACAGCAGAGGATGGCACACCTCTTTCAGTAGTAAAGGATGGAGATTCAGTAATTTTCTTCAACTTCCGTCCGGACCGTGCCCGTGAGATGACAAGAGCCTTCTGTGATGATAAGTTCACAGGCTTTGATAGAGACTTCTTAAAGACAACATTTGTATGCTTCAAGGATTATGACGAGACTATTCCAAACAAAATTATTGCATTCGAGAAGGAAGCTATCGCAAACACACTTGGCGAGTATCTTGCAAAATGCGGCAAGAAGCAGCTTCGTCTTGCTGAGACAGAGAAGTATGCCCATGTAACATTCTTCTTTAATGGTGGAGTTGAGGAACCAAACGTAGATGAGTTCCGTCTTCTTGTAAACTCACCAAAGGATGTAGCAACTTATGACTTAAAGCCAGAGATGAGTGCTCCAGAGGTTGGAATGGACTTAGTTGAGGCGATTAAGTCTGACAAGTATGATGCAATCATCATCAACTTTGCAAACCCTGATATGGTTGGACATACAGGAGTCATCCCAGCAGCAGTAAAGGCTGTTGAGAAGGTTGACGAGCTTGTGGGCAAGGCCGTTGACGCAGTTAAAGAGGTTGACGGAGCATTATTCATCTGTGCTGATCATGGAAATGCAGAGAAGATGATTGATTATGAGACAGGCGAGCCACACACAGCTCATACAACAAACCCTGTTCCATTTATCCTTGTAAATGCTGACCCATCATACAAGCTTCGTGAGGGTGGATGTCTTGCAGATATCGCACCAACACTTCTTGAGCTTATGG
>OGXW01002521.1_pt1 | contig 12878 bp, 10 predicted proteins | sample 1576341 | NCBI WGS metagenome assembly OGXW01 (sample SAMEA3541592, study PRJEB24748) | human gut metagenome | biome: human gut; feature: human-associated habitat; material: faeces | place: China | collected 2012
TAAATGATAGTCTTCTACTCGCAACAAACGCTTTTTCTCTGTATATCCTTTCACCGCATCATATGCTTCTTTTCTCACCATACATGGTGCATGACAAAACGGAGATCCATGCAAAAAATCCTCTTTCTTGGGATATTCAGGATGACTTATATTCCCCCATATTCCTGTCTCATCAAAATACCCCATATCTGTGCTTACAATCGAAATTGCTTTTTCTTTTTCTAATATTTCATACTCAACCGCAAATCGTTCTGGCAAACAAATATCATCTCCATCCATTCTTGCAATATACTTTCCTGTTGCCATTTTTAAACAACGATTTAAGGTATAGTTAAGTCCTCTATTTTCTTTATTTTTCAGCAATACCATTCTTTCTGGATATTTTTTTATATAGAATTCTGCCACTTCAGACGTTGCATCGGATGATCCATCGTCGCACATAATCAATTCCCATTCACTCATCGTCTGACCTAAAACAGACTCAATCGCTTCTGACAACGTATCTGCACAATTGTATATCCCCATAATTACACTAATTTCTGGATTTTTCATATAAGCCCCCATGTAAAATGCATCTGATAATAAAAGAATCCAATATATCCTAACACAGTAGCACTTTTTATGATTATGGTTGAATTTCTCGTAAAAATATTTTCAATTTCCCAAGGTAGTAAAATGGATGCAGAATACATAGATCCATATGAAATCAATCGTCCTATAAATATTCCAGAAGTTTTCATAGACACCATTGCAATTACACTGGTCAAAATCGAGAAATTTGTCACAATATTAATTACCGGATTGTCTGCTTCTTTGATTTGCTTACGTCCAATAATAGATAAAATCATGGGAATGGAATAGACAAATACCCTGATCGGATTAGTTCCGTTATCTTCCCACTCTTTCCAATCCGCTACCATATTAGAATATTGTGTATTTGATAGTATATTGTTCATTCCATCTGTAAACTGATTTACAAATATTAATATTAAAATACATCCCAAAATGCACAGCACACTCTTTTTATTCCATGCCTTTCCCTGCACAATAAAAATGATCGGGATCATAAGCAATGCTGACGCATGAAATGTCGCTCCTAATAGAATAATTGCTATCAGTGGTATATATTTTCTTTTTAGCAGTAATGGAAATCCTGCCATGATAATGGCAATTGCCAAAAACTGTCGGATACCATTATGACACCAAGACATATAGTCTGTTCCCGCAACAAAAACAAAAATACTCATCCAATAGTTTTCACTATATTTTCGATAAATAAATGCCATACATAACATTTGCACAGTAGCTATGAACATGAAAAACAGAATAGGTGAATTTCCAATAAGAGCTTTTATAATCACAATTAAGACCGAAAAACCTTTATCTTTTTTTATTCCCTCGAGATAGAGTGGAAGCGCAGCTATTTTACTAGGTGCTTCTCTAAAGACACTTCGGTAGGCATAGGTATCTCCAAAATTATCGGATCTTAGTGTTGCCGCCAATATATATGGAACCACTAGAAGCACTGCCGGTGCTATCTGCCATCTTTCTTCTATCCTTCCCATAACGATTTCCTGCTTTTTCGGCAGAGATATTGCCAGAACCATTCCTACTGTCAAAAGCCAGATTAATTGAAACCAATAATTCGTTATGGACATCTTTTACATTTCTCCTTTTGTCTTACTAAAATTTTCTCTTTCCTCTTTCATCTTACTCCAGACTTCTCACCGTTCTCTCCACCACAGCTTCCTTCCGAAACTCTCTTTTCATCTTCTCTCTTCCTGCTTTACCCATTTTTTCCCGTTCTTCTCTGCTGCAATGCAGCATCTTTTTCATTGCCTGATACAGCATCTCTTTGTTTTTTACTTCAACCAGCAGACCGCTTTTTCCATTTTCTACGCTTTCCCGGCAGCCCGGGATATTGCTTGTGATAACAGGGCGGCCGGTTGCCGCTGCTTCCAGGAGGACGTTGCTCATGCCTTCATGATAGCTGGGAAGAACGACACAGTCTGCTTCTGCATAAAATGGGCGCGGGTCTGACTGAAAGCCGTAAAAATGGGCGATTCCAAGCTGTTCCAGTTCTTCTACCTGCTTTTTGTAGATATCTTCAAAGAATCCGGCCAGATCAAGGACAAAGTCTTCGTTTTCTTCTTTCAGCCGCCGAACGGCATAAAAGAGTTCTTCTATTCCTTTTTCTTTCATGATTCGTCCGAGATACAGAAAATGGACACGGCTGTGATTCGGGTAAGGTTCCATTTTGTATTTTTCCAGGTTAATTCCCGCACCGGGCAGAACAACCTGACGATCTGCCGATACGATGTTTCGTTCGCCAAATTCGCGGGCGTTTTCTTTATTTTCAAAAAAGACATATTTTACTTTTCGGAAAGCGATTCGATACAGTACCGTAACAAATCCGGCCAGTACTGGTTTTTGGAATGCAGTTCCAAGTCCCTGTACGTTGGCATAATAGGGAATCTTTTTGCAACTGCAGAGCAGACCCATATAGATATTTGGTTTAATGGAATATGTAAGCACAAAGTCCGGGCTGATTTTTTGCAGAAGCCGCTTATAGTCCCGCAACAGCTTTGCCTCGGCAAAAGGATTCACGCCACGTCGGTTCATGGATACGGGAATACACTCGATTCCCATTTTCCGAAAATCTTCTTCATGCCCGACAAATGGCATGGCAAGAATCACTTCATGCTCTTTCTGCAAGGCTTCCACCAATTCTTTGCGAAACTGCCAGAACATATACGAATGATTGGTTACAATTAGAATTCGTTTTTTCATTTTTCTTTCCTGTTTCGGTGTAATATTCCGCATTGTTTCATTACTAATTTCATTATTTTCTTTATAAATTATATCATCTTTCAATCAATATGCAATTACTTTTCTCATTATTTTCCAGCTTCTATGTAAAACGAGGCAGCATGCTTTCCTTCCCAAAAACATCCTGCCCGTTTCTTCCTATCTTTTGCTATCTTTGCTATTTTTTCTATCTTTTGCTGTCTTTTACTACTTTTTCTATCTTTTGCTGTTTTTCTATCTTTCTCTGTCTTTTTCTATCTTTTTTATCTTCTTCTATTTTCCAACCTTCACAACCTCTTTTGCACCCTTCATCTGCTGTTTTTCCAGTCTGCCTTCGTGAATTCCATCCTGCCGCAGTACGGCTCCTGCTGTTCTCCAGAGACATTCCAGATCCATTTTGAGCTGGATATGGTGCACATAATATCCATCCAGTTCAGCTTTTTGCCGGATCGGCAGCTCATCCCGTCCATGGATCTGTGCCCATCCGGTAAGACCCGGACGGACGCTGTTTGCGCCGTACTGCTCACGCTCCACAAGGAGGTCATACTGATTCCAGAGTGCCGGACGCGGGCCAACCAGCGCCATATCGCCCTTCAGGATATTAAAGAGCTGTGGCAGCTCATCGAGGGATGTTTTCCGGAGAAACCGTCCGACTCTTGTGATGAAAAGATCGGGATTATTCAGCATATGGGTCGGCATATCATGTGGGGTATCGATACGCATCGTGCGGAATTTATATATGTAAAAATACGTGCCGTTCTTTCCTGCCCGCTTCTGCCGGAAGAAAATCGGTCCCGGCGAATCGAGATGGATCGCTATGCCAAGCAAAATCAGCAACCACGACAGTGCTGCCGTTCCAACCAGTGCAAGCAGCCGGTCCAGCAGATTTTTCAGATACATTTGATAAATTCCAGATTCCCTCATGTTTTCTTCCCCCTATTCTTTCACCGACTGGTTACTTTTCCGGCCTTCTTTTTCTTTTCCATAGCCGTACTTTCCGTAACCATAACCATATTTTCCGTAGCCATAACCGCCATAGGTGCTGTATCCGTAGCCTGTCGCACCCTCCGGCACGCCGTTCAGTACATAGCCGCAGACCGGAATTTGCGAATCCTCGAAGAATTCCAGTGCCCGCTGTACTTCACGGTCCTTGGTAGTTCCCTGGTGTACGACAAGAACTGCAGAATCTGCGATTCCGCCCAAAAGGGATGCATCCGACAGTACTCCGCACGGCGGCGTATCAATAATCAGAAGATCCGCATCCTCTTTCAATTCTTCGATCAGCGTTTTCATCCGCGCGGAACGCAGCAGGCCGGCCGGATTTTGTGTACTTCCGACACCCGGCAGAATTTTCAGCGACAGATCCCGATAATCGGTAAGTGCCTCATCCAGGCTGATCTGTCCTTTCAGCACTCCTATGATTCCACGTCCCTTCCGCTCGGAAAGTCCGATACACTTCAATACCGACGGATTTCGCAGATCTCCGTCCAGCAGCACTACGCGGTACTTCTTCTTTGCGAATGCTTCTGCGAGATTCACGGCAACGGTTGTCTTTCCCTCTCCCGGCACAGAGCTTGTCACAAGCAAAACAGGACAGTCGGCTTTTCCAAGCCCGTCCTCTGTTCTTGTCCGGATGAGCTGCATTGCTTCTTTGAAGGAATCCGGCACTTTGGGGTTACAGATCGTGATGGTCTGTTCTTTTACGTTGCTTCGTTTCTTGATTTTCGCCTCCGGCAGATTTCCAAGGAACGCTGCGTTCGTCAGCTTTTTCACGTCATCTGCCTGGCGAATTGTTTTTCTTGTTCTCACATAGATGAAGACCAAAAGCAGTGCAACGGCAAGTCCCGCCGCTGCTCCGATCATTCCGGCATGTACCGCATCCTGGCTGTTGATCGGGGATACCGGTACGCCGCTGTCGTCTACCACCGTCAGCGTTGTCGCACCGATTATGTACTCTGCTACCTCCGGATAATTGGTAATGACGGACTGAAGTACGCGATATGCCGTATCCGGTGAAGAATCTTTTACGCGAATTGTGAACAGGTTGGTGTTTTCCATCACGCTCGCCTCAATTTGGGATGTCACTGCTCCCACCTGAAGATCCCGTGCTACAACATCCTTTAATACACCGCTTGTTACGATATAAGGAAAGGTTTTTCCAAGCTGCTGCGCCGTCACATTGTCATAATAGGAATAGCCGACCGCGCGGTTTGATCCGACCACAAATGAGGTGTATGCCTCATACATGGGCTGATACCGCAGCTTTGCCGTCAGAAAGGAGCCGCCTCCCATGAGGATCACAAGAATCAGCACGCCCAAAAAGAATTTTCGGAATGCCTGGAAATATTCTGCCAGAAAGGCGATCAGATCGATTTTCTCCGGTTCCGCCGAATAGGTTTCATACGTTTCTCTGCTCATGCTCTTTGCTCCCTCTTATCGTTCTGCCCTGCTGTAGGTGCCGTATCCATATCCATAACCGTAGCTGTTGCCGATCCGCTCACCGAATCCCGGGTAAACATTTCCAAATACACAGCCGATCACTTTTTCCTCTTTCTGGTTCAATGCATCAATCGCATCGTTGATATCCCTCGTCAGTACGCCGTCCTGCCGCACGGAAAGAACTGCCGCATCGGCATACTCTGCAAGCTCTTCTGCATCCGCCGTCATTCCCATCGGCGGCGTATCCAGAATAATGTAGTCCATATTGGTCCGGCATGTCTCCAGAATCCGGTGGAAAATCTCACCGCCGATTGCAAGCGACGGCTCTTCCAGACGATTACGGCAGATTCCGGTATATACGTTGGTATCCTTGTGTTTCTCAAAAACGCCGGATGCCGACTCTTTTCCGAGGACAACCTTTCCGAAATCCTTTCCGTCTTTTTCCGGAATCTCAAAGATTTTATGTAACGCCGGCTGTCGGAAATCGCAGTCCAAAAGCAGTACACGGTTCTGCTCTTCTGCAAGGGCAAGCGCCAGATTTGCCGCAAGGGTCGATTTTCCTTCATTTTCCGCCACACTGGTCACCAGCAGCACTTTTCCGCCTTTTCGGTCCAGACGCCCCCGCACACGCGATGCAATACGCTTTAAGGATTCCACATACAGAAAGCTCCGCGCCGGATTAGTAATCAGCATGGAGCTGTTTTTCTTCTTCTTTTCGTGATACACAACGCCCAGCAGGTCCGCATCGATTTTGCGGGTGAATTCTGCCTCATTTTTGACGGTATCCCGCAGAAAGGAAAAGAGTCCGATGAGTGCCGCCATAGCAAGGGCTGCCGCAAGAAATGCGGTCGCGGCATACTTTTTGGTCGGAATCTGGTTCGATGGCACGCCGGAAACCTGCGGCTGCTGCAGTGTCTCCAACACTACATTCGGAATAATATAGTCGGAAATGCTCGTATAATTGTTCAGTACCGACTTTAAGATCCGAAATGCCATTTCCGGCGAATCTGCGGTCACTGACAGCTCCATCAGATTGGATTCCGGCACAATGGAAGCATTCATTTTTGCCGGAAACGAGGACAGGCTAAGCTCCTCCATCACTTTTTTCTTCAAAATCGTATTTTCCAGAATTGCTTCAAATTTCTGTGCCATCTCATATGTGGCCGACAGGCTCGATGCCGCATTGGCATCCACCCCGCGTCCCATAACGGCAAATGTGGTTTTCACCGTATACCGGTCTTTGTGTACAGTCGCCATCACAGTATAGGTTATCATCGCCGCCGAACAGGCAATCAGAAGGATGACCCACCAGTTTTTTGCAATGTCGCACAGGATACTTCGGAGATCCCAGTCTGTTTTGCTGCTCTGCCCGTTTCCTGTTCTGTCGTATTCTCCCATCTGGATCCCCCCTATTCGTTTACACAGACGATCAGGCGGACGGAGCTAGTCTGCCCATCCTCCGCTGTCGCAGTGTATGTCACTTCATAAACACCCGCACTTCCGGTATCGACCGGATTGTCAATGGAAAACTGGTTTTCTCCCAGGAGCTCTTCTTCATACGAAGCTGCATGAAGCGCACCGTCTTCTCTCTTTTCATACAGCATCTGATCTACACTCACGCTTTCCAGATATGCCTGCGGATCAAATGGCTGCTGCAGATCCAGATGAATCAGGTAATCGCTCAGGGTAATCTGCGGCTTTCCGTTCTCCTCTGCCGGATCGTAGAGTTCTACTGTCACCGGAAGACTTGTCACATCTCCGGCGCGGTTTGCAACCGAATATGTCACGTGGTACAGTCCCGGTGTACTGCTGATCTCATCCTCATAGGAAATCCGGATGCGGTCGGTAACCGTTCCGTCCAGGCAGTCCTCCGCGGAAAGTCCCTCTGTCAGGTCATCCGTATTCATACTGAACCGCAGCGGGCGGTCCAGAGAAAAGACCGGCGAAGTATAATCGTTATACACCAGCTCCCGCTCCGCATGCGTAACGTGGTTATCGGAATCAAAGGCGACGATACTGATTTTCCGCCGCCCTTTTTCCACAAAATTCGAAATATGTTCCACCGCAAGAGAACTCGTCACATCTCCGTCTTTTTTATCGTACGCAGTTACTCCGGTCAGAAGTTCTGACTCCTCTGCATGGATGCTGGCAGAAATCTCACTGTTGTCCATCGCAATTTCCGGCCCTTTTCCGTCTTTTCCCGTCTGCTGCCGCACCAGACACCCGCCAAAGGCAAGTGTGGAAGTCAGAAACAGAATGAGAACTGCCGCTCTCGTTTTGTGCATATCAAAGATGCTCCTTTCGTTTCTGTAACGCCATTCTTCCCATTTTCAGAGGAACCAGCGTCTTTTCCGTTTTCGTTCCGGGGACGGTTCATAGAAAATCTGACGGTCCTCCAGGATTCTTCTCGGATTCACTTTCAATAAAAGCTGTGCATACGCTTCTCCATACCGCTCCTTCAGAAACTGCCGAACCGGCCGCATGTCCGTGGTCCGGTAATCAGCCCCGTGTGCATCGCTTGCCACACAGCCCGCGAGGCGGTTTTCCAGCAAAAAAACCGCTGTCCGCTCCGCTTCTTCTCCAAATCTTCCAAACACACTTCCTTTGTTGATCTGCAAAACCGCGCCCATTTCCCGGAATTCGTATAGAAGCTCCGGTGTATCCTGCACGCAGAAATACCGCTCCGGATGCGCCAGCACCGGGATTTTTCCCATCGCCGGAAATTCCAGCAGCCGCTTTCTGATTCCGTCCGGCGCCATATCAAACGGCACCTCGATCAGATAATAGCGGCTCTCATGGAGCGGTATCAGCTTTCTCTCTCTGATTTTTTTCCCCAGCGGTCCGATGCTCATGATTTCCATACCGCGCACCAGGCTGATGGGAATGTGTTCTCTGTTGATTTCCCTCTCCAGACGGTAAAATTGCTCTTCTAACTGTTCCGATTCGTAGTTGACGTATCCGTCCTCCACGCCTTCGATTCCCGTCTGGTTTGCATGCGGCGTCACCGCGAGGATACGCACCCCGCTTTGTGCCGCCATTTCTGCCATTTCAAGGGAGGTGGACAAATTCGGGGATCCGTCGTCCACCCCCGGCAGAATATGTACATGAAGGTCCGTCATCCCTGTTTTTCTCCTTCGTACTGGTATTCCGGCACCATTTTCTTTACCAGATAACAGATGTCCGGACATTCGTTTTCCGCTTCCTTCGCGAGTTCCTTTATCTGCTCTCGGAATACCTTCTCGTCAAATGCAATCTGTCTGCCAATAAAAATCCGGCTGTTTTCTGTGGTCTGCATGCCCTCTTCATTCATCAGAAGCTCTTCATACAGCTTTTCGCCGGGCCGCAGGCCAATGTATTTGATCTTGATTTCTTTTTCCGGCTCATACCCGGAAAGGCGGATCATATTTTTTGCCAGATCTGCGATTCTGACCGGATCTCCCATATTCAGGACAAAGATCTGACCGTTTTTCGCATAGGCGCCTGCCTCAAGTACCAGGCTGACTGCCTCCGGAATCGTCATAAAATATCGAATGATATCCGGATGCGTAACCGTCACCGGACCGCCGTGTTCGATCTGACGGCGGAACAGCGGAATGACACTTCCGTTGCTTCCCAGCACATTTCCAAAGCGCACTGCCGCAAACTCTGTCGTGCTGTGTCTTCCGATCAGCTGAATGACCATCTCACAGAGACGCTTGCTTGCTCCCATGATATTGGTCGGATTGACCGCCTTATCTGTTGAAATCAGGATAAACTTCTTTACCTGATAATGACTTGCTGTGCGCGCCGTTTTTAAGGTTCCAATAACATTGTTTTTAATTGCTTCATTCGGGCTGTCCTCCATCAGCGGCACATGCTTGTGGGCTGCTGCGTGAAAGACGATGTCCGGCCGGTACTTCGAAAAAATTGATTCCAGCCTCCGCTCATCCCGCACAGAACCAATCAGTACTGTCAACTTGAGATCTGGGAACTCCCATTCCAGAGATTTCTGGATCTGGTACGCATTGTTTTCGTAAATGTCAAAAATGATCAGATGCCCGACGTCGTGTCCGGCCAGCTGGCGGCAGATCTCACTTCCGATCGAACCGCCTCCGCCTGTTACCAGGATTGTTTTTCCCTTCACATAGCCCAGGATTGCATCGAGATCCACCTGGATGGGATCTCTTGGCAGCAAATCCTCAATTTTTATTTTCTTTCTGATCTTTTTTTCTTCCTTCATAGCTCCCACTCTCATTCTGTTGCGTTTTTCTCCCGTATTCAGTTATCCTGTTCCTGCAGACAATCTTCCAGTAAATACAGCATTTCAAGTGCTGAACGAAAACCTGCTTTCTGTTTTCCGCAGATCAGAAATCCCTGCAGACTACAGTGCTGTCGGAACTGAATCTGAATACTGACCATACGCTCGGTTCCGGCTGGAAGCGTTGTATCCTGATTGTTCTTCATTTCATCTGTAAATTCCCACTCTTCTTTTTCCCCTTCTGAAAGGCTCCGCATACAGCTTCCTGCATCCGGCATGCCGAGCAGGTCATAAATGCGGTTCATCCGAAGCAGCATTTCTCCGTATCCCTCAAACGGAATGTCATAATGAAGCAGCGGCAGCCGGATCACTCCTTTGGAATGGCTCCCTTTCACTTCCTGAAAGCACAAAAATAATGCTGCATCTGCTGTTGTATGTACTTTTTCTCTGATTATTTCTACTTCTCTGTTCATATTTTTCTCCATATGATATATATTTTTTACAGTAATGTTATATGTAATAATTATTTTTGGAATATTATACCAAATCAATCTCGCATCGTCAATCTTCTCCGCCTCCTTTTCTTTCCTTTTTCTTTTGATTTTTCCGTTTTTTTCTGCTGTTTTTTCTGTCTATAGTTTCTTTTTTTTACTTTTTTCGCCCCTTTCCTTCATACGGTGTCACTTTCTGTCGAACGATTTTAACAGAAGTGCGGCAATTTGGCTTGAATGAGATCCTGTCACTATGCTAAACTACACTTTGTATTTTTATGATGTTTTCCGTAATGCTCTCCTCCTGCTTTTATTTTGTACCCTATCATGTTTCTTTGCGCCGGACAACCGCTTCGACCTGAACGGCTGCACTTCGACGCAAACGGTATGCTTTTCGGGAGGTGTTTTTCTTGTATTCCAAATTAATTTTTCCACTCGATCCGAACGATTCTGTTCTGCTCGAAATTCCAGTCATTATTTCACAGGGTGTTTCTCAAAAATATCGGCTGGCGTTGGACGACCTGATTTACGTTGAGACCTGCCAGCACCGACTGATTCTCCACACGGTTCATGGAGACTTTACAACCCGATGCACGTTTACCGACCTGACGGTCTGCCTTGCACCAAGCGACCGGTTTTTCCACGGCGGAAAGGGTCTGCTGATCAACTTTGCCCACGTTTCCCTTGTACAGGTAACTGGCGAAGTTCTGCTGAAAAATGGGCAGATCATTTTCTGCAGCCGCCGGCGGAGGCGTGAGACCCGGGAAGCCTTCCTGGTCTACGCCGGAGCAGGAAAGTTTTCTCACGAAACGATATAATAAAGGATCCTGCCCGGAGAGCTTTTTTAATCTACAGGAAAATTCAACGAAGTTTCCTGTAGATTTAAAAAACAGGAGGGGCTGCCGCACGAAGAAAACTTTCTACAAAATCCATTTTTTGTAGTGTTTTCGTTTCGTGCGACAGCCTCTCCTGTTAATATATGTTTTTGCTTAATGCTTGTCTGCTGCAAGCTCCATTCGAGCTGCAAACTGTGTATAAAAATCTGTATTTCCGTCATACGGAAGCAGATAAAACAGCTTCAGAATGTTCATGCTGATCTGCTGCCGGAATGCATCGTCCTCGCTTTCGCGCGCCGCATTCTGCTTTTCCTTCAGATAATAATGCCATTCTGTCGTAAAGGCTTCGTATTTCCCAAGCTCCGGCGTATCGAGCCAGCGGCGGACCTTGACCTTCGTCTTGTTTTCCTTTGGACATTCGTTCACCTGAAGGAAATAAGAAAATGTTCCATCCTCATACAGCCGTCCCAGTGGAAACATCCGACAGAAGCCCGGGCGTGCATCGTGGATGCTGCAGCGGCCTTCTTCATTTAAAAAGCTACACCGGTCTGACTGCTCTGTCATCTTCAGATGTGGCAGAATAACACCGTCCACGACACGAAGCGCCACATTCCCAGCCAGCAAAATCTCTTCCATCGTCTTTCCCAGCTTTTTCTCCAGACGGTAGACATCCATCGGGTCGAGTACAATCGAATCTCCCATCCCATGACAGCAGGCGGAGCATCCGCGGCAGTCGTCGCAGCCCACTTTTACAAGATCATTGGCTCCGTATCGTTTTCCATCTGAAATTTTATCTATCTCTACGTTTCGTTCCATTTTTTCTTCCTATCTTTTCTCTTAATCCTTGCTTTTGGTCTCTTCTCTCGATCTTTGCTTTTGATCTTTGCTTTTGGTCTTCGCTTTTGATCTTTGCTTTCGGTCTTCGCTTTCGATCCTTGCTTTCGGTCTTTTCTCCCGATCTTTATTTCTTCCTCACATTTCTACTCCCACAACATGCAGCACCTCGTCCTTTACCCGGAATTTGATTTCCATTCCCGCAAAGGAAAGTCCGTAGACGCGTTCTTCGCTGTTCTGATACGATGGACGCGGATCCTGCTCCAGCACTTTTTTCAGCGCCGCACGGTGGTCTGACGGAACCTTTTCCAGCAGCTCGTCCGGAATTTCAACCGGAATAAAGTATTCTTTCGTCTTTTCCGTAAAGCTGCCAAGCGCCTCCACGTGACTGTCTACATGCGGCAGATACGGTTTGATGTCCAGAATCGGTGTGCCGTCCATCAGATCTGCCCCCGTAAGGTGCAATACCGGGCCAAGCGACGGGTGCTGCTCCACATATTCCAGCTTTACCGAAGAAAGACCGATCGGATTCGGGCGGAACGGCGAACGCGTAGCAAATACGCCGACCCGTTTATTTCCGCCAAGCCGCGGCGGCCGCACCATCGGAGACCAGGTATCCCGCACGGCTTCCGAAAACTCCCAGATCAGCCAGAGATGGGAATATTCTTCCAGCCCACGCAGTGCATTTGCATCGCGGAACTCCGGTTCAAAAACGATCGTACTCTTTAGTTCTTCGATCAGTCCGCTCTGCCTCGGAATCCCGAATTTTTCCGGGAAATCCGTGTGGATTCGGGCGATCACCTTCATTGCAATTTCTTCTGCCACGTTTCTTACTCCTTTTCTTTCCTGCATCTTCTCTTCCATTTCACATGCTCTGAATCGTTACCATATGTTTTATATTAACATTTTGTTTTTGAAAAGTCCACCATGCGCATTCCCCTTCGCCGACTCCCCTGCGGATACCACACGTTACGGATCTCGCAGAGCCTGCCAGACGGTGACTTATACTCCAAGCTCCCGCATGCTTTTCAGCAGTTCCTCGATCTGTTCTGCTATTTCCTTTACTTTCTCTTCCAGTCCGATCAGTTCCCCGCGGTACATCTGTTTTTTCTCCGTCACTTCCAGAGCATGTACCGTCTGAACCAGAAATATTCCCGCCTTGGACTGAAGCTCTTCCGGCAGATGTGTCTCTTTCAGACGGTTTCGAAAGCTTTCCAGATCCTGTCCTGCCGC
>OGXW01002528.1_pt1 | contig 12862 bp, 9 predicted proteins | sample 1576341 | NCBI WGS metagenome assembly OGXW01 (sample SAMEA3541592, study PRJEB24748) | human gut metagenome | biome: human gut; feature: human-associated habitat; material: faeces | place: China | collected 2012
CGTCAACGATGACTCCGTAGCTCAGTTGGTAGAGCAACTGACTCTTAATCAGTGGGTCGAGAGTTCGAGCCTCTCCGGGGTCACAACATTTGGAACTCAACTACTTGCAAATCGAGTAGTTGAGTTTTTCGTTATAGGTATTTTGTCCACATATTGGCCACCGGGCTGAAATCACATAGAGACTTCAAGATTAAGCGGACGGTGAGAGAGACCTTATATCGGCGACAATTTTTTACCCATAGAATCATAATATAACCGTCATATAAAGGCGAGGCCTCCACGGATTGCGGAAGCCTCGCCTTGGCAGTTCGGGGAGATTGTTGAGATCAGCCTCATAAGAGACGCCGGGAAAGATGCATTGCTCTCTGATCCACGGTGGTGCGAGGGAGAAAAAATATTTTATTTGATGTTTCCACCATCTTTTAATGCCGGGCCAAGCCAACATATTACGCAAATCAGTGCTATTATCCACATAACAATTAGGTTATTTTGTCAAGTCTTGTGTTTCTGGCGTCTGGTTCACCTTTATCGTCCGGGAAACTTGGCCGGGTGATTACTCTACTGTAATATCCTGCATTACAGATGCATTAAATGTCGTCCCTTCTTCAATCTTAGGCATACTGCCTTTCATGCAACCACTTATAAGACCAAGAGGGAATAATAATACTGATAGCACGATAACGCCACCTAATTTACTCCCTCCGTTTTTGCAACTGCTTAAGCGAAGTGAAACACGTTTGTTGTCGATTGTTTTAGTAGCGGCATGAGTAAGGCATATTTTGCCAGCTTTGCCCCATGAACCATTGGGGTCAGCGGAGAACTCTATGAAAGCGGGCGTTCCAGCCTTAATCAGTACTCTTGTTCCATCTGCGGAATATACATCTGTATCAACAATAGAGTTGATAGAGCCTGTATCTGCCGTGTTGTCCGCTTTGAAATTTTCGTTGACACGGAGAATCAGTTGGGTGCCGTTCTCCAAGACGTTGCTTCTGTTGCCTGGTGTTTGTGCTATTGCCTCAAGTGGAGTGCAGAACATGAGTACAATAATAAGCATACACGAAACAATGCTTTTCCATAACTCAATTTCTTTTTTCATCGGTTTGTGATATTATTTGTTTTGTGCAATATTGCCATTATGTCTGTTTGACTTAGTTATGCACTATTGCTTACAAAACAAAAGCGCAGACTTTCGTCATACGCAGTCTTGGCTCACCACAAGCCATAATAATCCTACGAGAAAGTCCGCGCCGTATGGCACGCACTCACGGATTACTATTTTAGCTCGGTCATTTGTCGAGGTGGTGATTCAGACTGCGATTGAGCTAATATGTAAGGCCGCAATACTCCACGAGAAATACTGCGCCGCAAATTTACAAAGATTTTCTAACTTGGCAATGGTGCAATTGTCTTTGTGTTCTATTGATAGGCTTTTGTTTGGCATTGATTCCAATATTTATATACTTTCATGTGTAACGAGAATTGTCGGTGCAGTGGGGACCTGGAATGTGGTTCATGAAAAATGCGTACATGCACTTTCGACCATATCCTGATATACAACCGCTGTAGGATATCGTTTTAGATCGCCGGATTGCAGATTGACATAATGTATAGTGGGGCCGAGATATCGTGGCCTTTCATGTTTGACGATAATGGCGGCGTTCTCAACTACTGGAATGCCTGTGATGATACAAGCGACAAATGGCGTCGTTTGTAAATCCGTTGACATCTCAATCCGCTTCGAATTCATTTAAGAGGCAAAAACAAATAACTGCTAAAAAGTTCTGTTTAATGAAATGTACCACTTTTAAGGTGGTATATTTGCGTATTGGTGGTATATTATTTATCTTTGCGTAAATAATAGATATGGCGCAACTCGATAAACTTTACAGACAGTGGTTAGACCTTCAGCCCCTTTCGGCAGATGACGAAAAACGGTTGAAGCGGAAGTTTATGCTCGACTTCAATTATAACAGTAACCACATCGAGGGCAACACTCTCACTTACGGTCAAACAGAGGTGCTTCTTCTTCTCGGAGAAGTAATAGGATCTGCCAAGATGAAAGACCTTGAGGAGATGAAAGCTCATAACATCTGCCTGAATATGGTGGAGCAGGAAGCTGATACAGATGAGCCCTTGACTGAAACATTTATTCGACAGGTTCATCAGGTGATGTTGCGTGAAGATTATAAGGTCTATCGTCAACTGCCCGGTGGTGAAACCACAAGTTACACAGTTCATGCCGGACGATACAAAACACGGCCTAATTCCGTTATTACCCCGACAGGAGAGCTGTTTGAATATGCTTCACCGGAAGAAACTCCGGCTTTGATGGCTGATTTAGTGCAGTGGTACAATAATGCCGTGTCGGAAGGCTCTCTAACCCCTATTCAACTGGCAGCACTATTCCATTATCGTTATATTCGTATTCACCCGTTTGAGGATGGCAACGGTCGTATAGCACGACTGATGGTTAATTTCATCTTGCGCCGTCACAACTGGCCAATGATGGTTATCCGCAGCAAGAATAAGAAAGCATATCTTAGCGCGTTGGGGCTTGCCGATACCGCAGTCGGTCCAATACCGGCCGATGGTGCACACGCTTCTTTGAAGTCTATAGCTCCATTCGTGGAATACATGGAATCCGCCTTGACAGCCGACATTTCGTCAATGCTTGAATTCTTGTCTGGCGATAAAGAAACTATGTGGTGGCACGAGGGTGAAATCGTCTGTTTCTCTACTCCCACTCCCGCTCGCATTCTCCGTCTCCTTCAATCTGACCCTAACGCCTCACTCTCGACAATTTCAACAACTCTCGGCATAAGTCGCTCCGCTATCCAAAAACAAGTGGACAACCTCGCAGAAAAAGGCTATATCACTCGACCCGAAGGAAAAAAGCGCGGTTGGATACTCAACGTACGCAGCACTACTGACTAACAGAATTGCAATTCGCGAATTGTACCACTCAAACGGTGGTATAAATCGATGTGGGTGGTATGAATTTGAGAACTTTTAACGCGTGGAATCAAAATGTATTTGCAACGGTGGAAATAATTTCATAAATTTGTAAATTACAAAAGAACAGCCCATATGAAACAGTCCGATTACATAAGAGAGATAGCTCGATTGGCACTATCAAACGACAATAGTCAATTGGTAGAGCTATTGTACGATTTTATCTCGTATTCCCAGAAGAATAATCGGAGCAAATTAGCTATTCAATTACAAGAGATTATTAAAGATACTGGGCGAACTGAAGAATTGGAGAAATTGCGAGAAATAAATCATCGAACAGATATTGATAATGGTTGTGAAGATATTATCTTGCAAAAAGTAATGTCCTCTTATACTTTGAATGATTTAATCTCCACAGAGGATGTAAAAACGAATTTAAAATACTTTATACGAGAGCGTGAGGCTTTAGAATCTTTTGCCTCTATTGGAATTTCGTCTTCAAATAAATTGATTCTACATGGCCCATCTGGTTGTGGAAAGACATTGGCGGCTTATGTCCTCGCAGGAGAATTACGCCAACCTTTATTTATTATTAATTTAGGAGCTATTGTTTCTTCCAAATTGGGTGAAACAAGTAGAAATTTAACGCGTATATTTAAAAGGGCATCATATGAGAAAGCCATAATATTCTTAGATGAATTTGATAGTATTGGAAAGATTCGAGATTACGATCAAGATCACGGTGAAATGAAAAGGGTTGTAAATACGATATTGCAACTTTTTGATTTCTTAAATAGAGACTCTGTTGTTATAGCGGCAACAAATCAAATACAAATGATAGACGATGCGTTATTACGTCGTTTTGATTTGTCGATTAAATTAGATTATCCCCAATCAGAGCAGATAGAGAGATTAATATCCTCGACCATTCGTGAAAGGTTTAAATTTGATAACCTGTTAATCAAGAATGAGGTTGTCAATCTGTGTCATAATATATCATATTACAGTATAAAAAGAACCCTTTTAACTACCATAAAAAGAACTCTCCTTGATCAAGGCACAAATAGCAATATTATTAATTCTTCATTGTGGAAACGCTTGATTGAAGATGAAATAAATGGTAATTAGGAATTATATCCATATAGCATTGAAAACTAATTATTTATGGCAAATAAAAGGCATCTTCTCTTAAAGAATGAGATTGGTACGTCACTTCTATTTAATAGAACTCGTGGGGTTGAGAATTCTGATGAGCCAACTGCAGAGAGAGATTATTCACCCCAAAAAGTACGCTTAAATTCAAAACTAACAGATTTTAATGCCGATAGATTAATTCGAGGTGAATTACGTGATGCAAAGCTCGAAATCTCACATTTTGATGCGATTACCATCGACTTCTTGAAGATGATTGATGCTAATTTTGCTAGGAGATTAGAACGTAAATACGGTCTTTCGGCCATGACTTTCTCCAATTTTAATCAGACCGTATGTTTTGCAATTTCGGATGCTAATCGCTTCTCACAAAATTTTGAAAATGGGATACGAGAATTTTTTAATGCTCCTGGCAATAACATCCCCGAAGGATGCAAAGACTTAACGACCATCAATAATTTTAGATTTGTAAGTGCTGATAGAATTAGACATCATATTGGGTTAAAATCTCTTACTGAAAATATTATTATTAAACTTTATGGGGAGCATATCTCACTCATAAATGATCAGAATTCAATTAGGTCTAAACTGACTGATTATTTTGCGGATAATAATATTCACACTTTAGAAATATCAGATACAATTTTTCAAATAGAAAAAATCACTCAAGAAGACTTAGCCTATATTATTAATAATTTTGATATTATCCAGTCTGTACAAGGATTAAGATATCTTCGTATTGTGCCAAACGAGTATGGAGAAACTGAACTGGGAATTGGATTAAAAATTAATATAGATGCCAATGCTCCAACAATTGCGATCCTTGACACTGGTATAGCTAATGATCCTATATTGCAGCCAATCTTATGTGATGATGGGATAGACTTGACATCTGCTGATGCTCATCCATATACAGTTATTTCGGATCATGGAACAACGGTTGCTTGTCTTGCATCTTTTGGAGATAGCTTCTTTAGACACGATAATCGAGATATGATTGCGGCGGATGCAAGAGTGTTTTCAATAAAAATTCAAGAAGGCGAAGACGGGTGTATTAATCTTAAAGGAATACAAGACGCAATATATCAGGCAAATCAAAAATATGGAATTCGCCTTTTTAATCTATCAATGAGTGGAGGGTCTAAGAAGTACAACTCAGATATTTCTACTTATGCTTATGTCCTTGATAAATTAAGCTATGAATTGGATATTCTGATATTTATATCATCTGGAAATCTTTCTATTGAAGATATTCATGAAATAGAGAATAAGCGATTAGACCCTAATACAACAAATGAAATAAGGACATTTTTGCAATACCCAAATCATTTCTATAATCCATATATAAGTTTAGAGGATGCTGAAGTTCATGTTTGCGAATGCATCAATTTAAGTGAGCCAGCAGAGAGTATGAATAATATTACTGTTGGAGCATTGGCTGATAATTTATCAAATCGAGAACGCTCGGGATTGTCTTTAGGAAGGGATTATCCAGCATATTACACACGTAAATTCCATATTGATTATAACGGTAAAATTAATAACACTCAATTCAAGAAAAATCAAATCAATAGGCATATATTCAAACCAGACATAGTAATGCCAGGTGGTGATGTTTTAGGGCAAAATGCAAATATGCAAGTTATTGGAATTAACTGTGGCCATCTTGATTATGTGTTTGGTTCTGGCACTAGTTATGCAGCTCCATTAGCAGCAAATTTGGCCGCAAAAATATTATATTATTATCCTGACATAAAGGCACAGACATTAAAGGCATTATTGATAAATAGCGCAAATGAGGTAAATCCAAGCTATTTGAATGAAAGTATTGAAAACTTGAAGAGAAAAGCGCAACCATTATACCCGGATATTGATCGCTCAGAGAAGACTCGACTTTCAGGCTTATTTAATACGGAATATCTTGCGCATACTATCTCTGGACATGGAATGCCCTCAATTGAAAAATGTTTGTATTCAAATGACAAAAGAGTTACATTTGTAATAGAAGATGATATCACATTTGATAGTCATAAAGTGGTGAATCTCAATATTCCGAGCTATTTAAATTTGCATCCAAATAAAGTAAAGGCATTAGTATTGACTGGTACACTTTGCTATAGTTTTAATCCAATATATGGAGATTCAATATCATATCTGCCAATACATATTAGTTTTAATATTGGTAATAGTATGAATCACGATAATCCAACAGCTAATGCTATTGAGTACTCAACTAGTACGATTAAAGATAATAATGATCGAATGGCTATAAAAACTAAATTTTCATCATGGTCAGACGATTTTTATCCTGCTAATACAAAGCGCTTTTCTAATGTGCAAAAAATGCGACTTCTTTTAAATAGAGACGATATATCGAAGGTGACAAACCAAATTGCAATTATATTTAGATGCACAGGACGAGATGATGTAAGATATGCTTCAATACGACAACATACTCATAAATTTTCTTTCGTGTTGACATTAGAAGAAATACCTTCTGATGAATTAATTCATCATAGTTTATATGATGAGTTAGCCCTGTGCAATATTGTTGATAATATGGCAACTCTTGACGTTGATGCAGACATTGATATTTAAAAGATATTTTTAACATCTGTAATTACATAGATGATTTATCATTTTGTATATTTGCATATAAATTATTGCGGACAGCAAGGTAAAGAACATTGAAAATCGCAGAAGCAGAGAGGTGGCCCAAGAGGGTTCGTTCTGCATTTTGACCAAGATAAACGTATTGGGTTCCAGTGAGTTGGCGAAATATTCAAAGCCCCTCCGGGGTCACAACATTTGGAACTCAACTACTTGCAAATCGAGTAGTTGAGTTTTTCGTTATAGGCATTTTGTCCACATATTGGCCACCGGACTGAAATCACATAGAGACTTCAAGATTAAGCGGGTGGTGAGAGAGACATTATATCGGCGACAATGTGACGGAAGATGTTAGAGACGGACATGGGGCGTCGGATGGACCGGGGGGTCGAAGAATACGATTGGTTAAAATGGAAAGGTATGAGCGGAAATAATGTACCACTTCTCAGGTGGTATATTTGGATGCGGGTGGTATGTTCAGGCCAACCTATTCATTTAACCGCCCAAAAAGATTGTACAAACAGGGTGTTGCATAATTCCTCGCCAGTAGGACGTACGAACCGTACGTCCGGGCATAATAATTGAACTTCAGCTAATTATACGGACGCGCGAGCCGTGGGTCCATACAATGTGGACGAAAAGGTGGTATAGATACAACCTTTTTCGAGGTTTATTATTCCCTTGGCAGGGATGCAATGGGAATTCAGGATGAAATATCTCAATATCAAAAAGGCGCTTGCCGCCTGGCAAAACATGCTCTGACGCAATAAATTTCGCTTTGGTTGTCCTGGTGGGGGAAAGACGTCTGCCGGTTGGTGAAGAGGCTATTGCTTTTTTGGTCGGAAGTGTAATCGGTATTTTTTTTTCATTTTCTTATTTGGTTGTCAGTGGAATCATGGGGTGTTGTTTGTCATTAAAGTTGTGCCGTTCGCATGTGGGGGTTGAACTTTTGCGTAATCTACAGTCTTTTAATTTAAATACGTAATGCGCAATGAATATGAAGAAACTGACATGTGGCTTGATTCTATCGCTGGTGATAGGAGGTGCGGTGCCGGTGGTGGCGTCGTGCTCTGGTAATGCGACCCATCAGGAAAAGAAAGATACCGACGAAAATGCTCTCAGACCTAAGGGTGGAAAGGCCGGAGGCCCGCAATTGGGCACTCCCGGTGGAGGACCGGTGATCGACAAGAGTGGCGATGCTGTGCTTCAGGCGATGATAAAGGCCGAGGTCCCGGAGTTCAGGCAATTGGTATATAGCGATGCGGAAACCGGAAAGGAGCTTCACTATAATCTCTTCACACCTAAAAATATGGAAGTAGGCAGGGCGTATCCGCTTGTGCTGTTTATGGCTGATGCGAGTACTCCCGGAACGGATGTGACGCGGCCGTTGACGCAGGGCTATGGGGCGTTGGTATGGGCTACTGACGAATGGCAGGCTGAACATCCCTGTTATGTGGTTGTGCCCCAGTATTCGGGGGTTGCCGTAAACGATGCCTACGAGCATACGGACGAGGTTGATATGGTAATGCGTCTTGTGAAGAAAATGGTGAAGGACAAGGGTGTGGACGCCCGAAGGGTTTATACTACCGGACAGTCGATGGGTGGAATGATCTCAATGTATTACAACGTGACCTATCCGGATGTGTTTGCAGCTTCGATATTCGTGGATTGCCATTGGGACAGCGCGACGTTTCCGGAACTTGTGAAGCATAAATTCACATTTATAACTGCCGGAAAGGCGGGAACGTTTGGAGCTTTAGAGGAGGCCGCCGACGATGCGGGCGTGAAGTATGAGTATGCGGAATGGAGCGCCCGCCTGCCTCAGACCGAGCAGGACAGGCTCGCAGCCGAGGAGCTTGCAAAGGGCGCACCTATCAATGTCATTAATTTCGCTTCCAAAACGGTGTTACCAGCCGACGGTAAAGGGTGCGAGCATATGTATTCGTTCGATTATGCCTACCGGCTGACGCCGGTGAGGGAATGGCTGTTCCGCCAGTCGAAATGACGGGGCGCCTTGCGGGTGCAGGCTGCCCCCGGGGCTCCAGGCAGAGTTCAGTTGCTTATTACGGGAGTTTTAAACATAAAACGTCTGTCGGCAAGTTCGGATACTACAAATTTGGCCATGTCGGGAGCCGAGATGCTGTATTTTATGCCTTTGCCATCCAATGATGGCCTGACAATTCCCTTGGCCGGGGACTCTTTGACAGTGGTGCATCGTACAATTGTCCAGTCAAGTCCGCTGCGCTCTATCATGGGTTCCATCCGGTTCTTGTCGTCAATGATTGCCTTAAACCATTTCATGATCAGGGGCATCAGTTTACGGTAGATCCATGGAAGGAAGTACCAGCTGTTGCCTGCTCCTATGGCGCTGATGGCTATGAGGTGGCGGACTTTCATCCGATTCATTTCCTCCATTATCAGCCGGTTGGCCTCCGACACGAAGGTGGTGGATTTCCCATCTCCCTTACCTCCGATGCCAAGCGATTGAATTACAGCATCCTTCCCGTCGAGCACCTTTCTTAGAGTCGTCCGGTCTGTCACATTCCCTTCAACTACGGTAAGTCTGTCGTTGATTTCTTTCACTTTTCCTGAATCCCGCGTCAGGACGGTTACCTCATGACCTTGCGCGAGAGCCTCTTTGGTAATGGCACTTCCGACTATGCCGGTTGCGCCGAAAATCGCTAATTTCATATGCTGTTATTTGGTATAATTCATTCTATATTCTGACGGGGAGCAACCTTCACTATTTTTGAAGTATCTTCCGAATGTAGACTGGTCGGGGAAGTTAAGATATTCGGCTATCTGCTTTATACTTGCCGTTGAATCATTTAGGTATTGCCTCGCAAATGTCATAGTTACGTTCTCGATCCATTGCAACGCGCTTTTGCCGCTCTTGCTCCGTATTATTGTCGAAAAGTAATATGGCGACAAATGCTGCTCGTCGGCATAGAACCGCACGGTACGTTCTTTATGACAGTGCTCATATACCGAAATCAGGAAGTGGTTGAATATAGCGTCGTCCCTATCCTGGGGGACGGCTGGGACCGGGTTGTTGCTGAAGTATGCCTCACAAACCTTCAGGCAGATGGCATACCGCAGATATACAAGATAGTTTTCATGTATGCTTCCGATCAGTTCATTTTCCTTTCGGCCGTATGCCGTTTCGGACTCTCGATTAAGGGCGTCGGTCAGAACGATTATATTGTGGGCTTCTTCCGGAGAAATAACCACAATGGGATTGTCGCGTATAGAAAGCCTTTTCCGGATGTTGATTGAACTGACAGCCGGATAATATGCATCCACTGAATCTTCCAGGAGTATTCCGGCGAGATCAGCACTTTTCTCGAGAATCCGGAAGAATGTGTTTGGTGTATAGATGCACAGATGATTCTCGGAGATAAGATATGTCTGATTTCCGAGCAATATCCGGGCCGTCCCCCTCCTGCAGAGGAAGAAGCCGTATTTATGAACCGACACTCTATAATGGTTGGCATCGAGCTCTTCTATGCTGAGGGGTCGTTTATGTAGTGAATTGGTTGGCATATTGCACATTGATATAGTGCAAAGGTATACTATTTTCCTGTTTGAATAGCATCCGGACGCGTTGAAATTCTGCTTGTTTGGGAAATTGCACAACCATTCCAAAATATTGCAGAATATCCGTTGGCTGACAAGGCCTAATTTTGCCGGAAAAAAGACATGAGGATAAAAATCATAGCCATTTTATTTCTGTCTGCCGGAATGATTTGTTGGGGAAAGACGGTATCGCTGGCGGAATGTATCCGTAGGGGTATCGCCAACAATCTGTCGGTTGAAAACGCACGGATTGACATAAACAAAAGCCGCACAGGAATCACGCAGAACCGCTCGCGCCTGTTGCCGGTAATCAACGGTATTTTCCAGTTTACCGACTATCTGAAACAGCCCGTGAATGTTACGACGGGCACGTTGTTGGGTAATGATTTTCCAGAAAATCCAACCTGGCAGACCATCAGAAGCATGCAGTATAATGTAAATGCCGGAGTGCAGTTGAACGTGCCACTTTATAATCAAAGTATCTATGCTTCAATTGATGTTGCCGAAACGGTTGAACATCTCGGGCGCCTGTCGTATGATAAGGCTGTAGAGGATTTGACCATGCAGATCGGTAAGGTTTATTATCTGGCCCAGTCGTCGCTGGAACAAACCGTGCTCGCCGACGAGAATATAGCGCGAATGCAGGAGTTGTGTGGCATAACCGAGGCCATGTATGAGCAGGGAGTCGTTCTTGAAGTTGATTTGAACCGTGCAAGAATAAACTTGCAGAATCTTAAAGCACAGCGGGATCAATTCTCAATGCTCTATGAGCAGCAAATCAATATGCTGCGGTTTCTTCTTGACCTTGCGCCGGAAGACCGGATTGAAGTGCAACGGATGCCCAGGGATATAGTTCGGATTAATATATCCGGCATAAGCCATGCGCTTCCAGAACTTAGGATGGCAACAATGCAGAAGGAACTGATCGACCGTAAAATCACGGCAATAAAGGCTGGATATATTCCAACAATTTCATTGACCGGATATGCCGGCGCACTCGGTTATCAGGATAAATTCAATCATTTTTTTCATACAAAAGCGTCGTCGCAAAACTGGTTCGGCAACTGCTTCATAGGGCTGAACGTCTCAATTCCGATTTTTGATGCCGGTTCAAAGAAATTGCAGATCCGCCAGCATAGGTATGATGCGGAACAGGCCATAAACAGAGCAGAAATTCTTCAAGACAAGATACGGACGGATTATTCCAACGCACTGCGGCAACTTGACCATAATATCGAGGTGTTTCAAACACAGTCACAAAGTTATCGACTGGCTTGCGATGTATTCAAGGTAACTGAAGAACAATATCGTGAGGGAGTTTCGTCTATGACAGCGATATTGCAGGATGAAATGCAACTGCGGACGGCTCAATCGGCGCGTACGCAGGCACATTGTCTTTTCAATCTCGCACAGCTTGAGTTGCTTAGGCTTTCAGACAATCTTTCAGCTTTAAGTAACTGTTCAAAATAATTTCAATCAGTTGCTTAACAGAAAAATATCCGCAATATGAAAAATAAAATCATAACAATCGTATCAGTACTCTTTATACTTGTCGGAATCGTGGCCATTGTAATGCTGTTTGCTGACAACGGCACTGAAAAGACCGATGATGCCCAGATTGAGCAATATATCTCGCCGATAAATGTAAAGGTGCCGGGATATATCAGGGAAATCAGATTCACGGAACATCAGAATATCCATAAGGGCGATACACTGATTATTATTGACGACCGAGAATATGTTATCGCCCTTCATCAGGCTGAGGCAGCACTGATCGATGCCCGGAGCGGTAGAAAAGTCGTAGGGAATACCGTAAATACCGCATCGACAAGTGCCTCGGTCTTTGAATCGACAATTCAGGAAGCCGAACTGCGTGTGGAGAAACTGCAACGCGACTATGACCGCTACTCCCGACTTTTAGACCGGAAAGCGACGACCCCCGTGGTTGTAGAACAGTACCGGACAGAACTTGATATTGCCAAAGCGAGAGTGGATGGGCTGCGGCGGCAACGCGAAGCCGCCAATTCGACTGTAAACGAGGTAACCCAGCGCCGCGAGAATGCCGAAGCTGCAATTATGCGGGCGGAGGCAGCGGTCGATATGGCACGCCTTAATCTATCCTATACGGTAATAACCGCCCCGGCCGACGGTTTTCTCGGCCGCCGTTCGATAGAAGTCGGACAGCTTGTCAATCCGGGCCAGACGATTACAACACTTATGCCCGACGGGCCAAAATGGATAGTGGCCAATTTCAAGGAGACACAGATGGCCGATATCAGGATCGGACAGACTGCCGAGATACGTATTGACGCAATTCCAGGGCAAGTTTTCGGCGGCACGGTCTCGGCAATAAGTTCTGCCACTGGTTCGAAATATTCGATGATTCCCACCGATAATTCAGCCGGGAATTTCGTAAAGATACAGCAGCGTGTTCCTGTGCGCATAGATTTCAGCGATTCACTGCCGGCCGCGCTCAGCCGGCGCATGGCAGCGGGAATGATGTGTGAGGTAGAAATAGACACGAAGGATAACTGACATGGGAGATAAGTCCGGCAATTTTCCGTTCTATCGG
>OGXW01002530.1_pt1 | contig 12860 bp, 7 predicted proteins | sample 1576341 | NCBI WGS metagenome assembly OGXW01 (sample SAMEA3541592, study PRJEB24748) | human gut metagenome | biome: human gut; feature: human-associated habitat; material: faeces | place: China | collected 2012
AAAGATTTATAAAAAGAGTACATTTGCTTGATTTTTACAACAACGATATTGAAATGACAGAAATTACTCACATCTTAGATTTTGTCACTGAATTTATCACCGAATACAAAAATCATGCCATTCATACACTTCCAATTTTACTTAGTTGTAAAGAAGCACCTGACATTCCAAAACTGTCAACGCTTTCTGAATGGTTAGAATGGATTGACCAAAAATATATTCCACTAGAACCAAGCATGCTTGGACCTGGTTCTATGTCAAATGCTCCAGATAGACTTGATGGTTTTCATTATAATCGTTGTTGTCGCAAAAAAACTGACAAAGGTCGTTCTGATGCAAATTTAGCTTCTTATTCAAAAGATCGCCGTGCTTTTGAAAATTGGAGTGACGGAAATTGGATTACAGGTAATCAGGAGGACTAGACATGTTGAAATTATATGACGGCGGTGCGTATCTGGTAAATGGCACCGAGATCATTACGGACGAAGCAGAAGTAAAGGCAAAGACAGGCCGTGAGGTATCCAAGGAGGAAGCCAGAACGCAGACAATGGCTTATGGAATTCTGGACGCTCATAATACATCAGGCAATATGGAGAGACTGCAGATCAAATTTGATAAGCTGACATCTCATGATATTACATTTGTCGGAATTATTCAGACAGCGAGAGCTTCAGGACTGGAGAAGTTCCCAATTCCATATGTATTGACGAACTGTCACAACTCACTCTGCGCGGTCGGCGGAACGATTAATGAAGATGACCACATGTTTGGACTGACTTGTGCGAAGAAATATGGCGGTGTCTATGTACCGCCGCATCAGGCAGTTATTCATCAGTTTGCCCGTGAGATGCTGGCAGGCGGCGGTAAGATGATCCTTGGATCCGACAGCCATACCCGCTATGGAGCACTTGGAACGATGGCTATGGGTGAAGGCGGACCGGAACTTGTAAAGCAGCTCCTGAATAAGACATATGATATTAAGATGCCAGGTGTGATTGGAATTTATCTGGACGGAGAGCCGGTCAAAGGCGTCGGACCACAGGACGTGGCACTGGCAATTATAGGTGCAACATTTGCAAATGGTTATGTAAACAATAAAGTTATGGAATTTGTCGGACCAGGTGTGGAGAAGTTAAGTGCTGATTTCCGTATCGGAATCGATGTTATGACAACGGAGACAACATGTCTGTCTTCTATCTGGAAAACAGATGATAAGATTAAGGAGTTCTATGAGATCCACGGCAGAAGTGAAGATTACAAAGAATTGAATCCTGGTGCAGTTACATATTATGATGGTATGGTCTATGTGAACTTAAGCGAGATACGTCCGATGATCGCAATGCCGTTCCATCCGTCAAATGTATATACGATCGACGAAGTGCGTAAGAATCTGAAAGACGTGCTTCACGATGTAGAGCAGAAAGCACTGGTGAGCCTGGATGGTGCTGTGGATTATTCACTTCAGGATAAAGTGATTGATGGAAAACTTTATGTGGATCAGGGAATCATCGCAGGATGTGCCGGTGGTGGATTTGAAAATATCTGCGCAGCAGCAGACATCATAAAAGGTCATTACATTGGCTCAGATGAATTTACATTTAGTGTATATCCGGCAAGTACACCGATCTATATGGAACTTGTGAAAAACGGTGCAGTTGCGGATCTTATGGAAGCAGGAACAATTGTAAAAACAGCATTCTGCGGACCATGCTTTGGAGCTGGAGATACACCGGCAAATAATGCATTTTCTATTCGCCACTCTACAAGAAACTTCCCGAACCGTGAAGGTTCCAAGCTTCAGAGTGGACAGATTGCATCCGTTGCACTTATGGATGCCCGTTCAATTGCAGCAACAGCAGCAAATAAAGGCTTCCTGACACCTGCAACAGATATGGACGTAGAATACAAGGGACAGAAATACCACTTTGACCAGAAGATTTATGCAAATCGTGTATTTGACAGTCATGGTGTGGCTGATCCGGATACAAAGATCAAGTTCGGACCGAATATCAAAGACTGGCCGGCAATGTCAGCACTTCCGGAGAATCTGGTATTGAAAGTTGTATCAGAGATTCATGATCCGGTTACAACAACAGATGAGCTGATCCCATCTGGAGAAACATCTTCTTACAGATCCAATCCACTTGGACTGGCAGAGTTTGCACTTTCCAGAAAAGATCCTGCATATGTAGGACGTGCAAAGGAAGTACAGAAAGCACAGAAAGCAATCGAATCAGGCGAATGTCCGTTAGAGGTATTGGAAGAATTAAAACCGGTTATGGCAAAGATCCAGGAGAAATATCCGGAAGCAGGAAAAGGAAATATCGGAGTCGGAAGTACGATTTTTGCAGTAAAACCAGGTGACGGTTCAGCAAGAGAGCAGGCAGCATCCTGTCAGAAGGTACTCGGTGGCTGGGCCAATATTGCAAATGAATATGCGACAAAAAGATATCGCTCCAATCTGATTAACTGGGGAATGCTTCCATTTATCACAAAAGAAGACGACAAGAAATTAAGCTTCAAAAATGGCGATTATATCTTTGTACCGGAAATCAGAAAAGCAGTGGAAAACAAAGATGCAGAGATCAGAGCTTATGTAGTCGGAGACACATTGAAAGAAGTCACATTTACACTTGGTGATATGACAGACGCAGAAAGAGAGATTATTCTCAAAGGTTGTCTGATTAATTATTATAAGGGCTAAATAATCCGACAGGTAAAATTCATGTTCTATGTTCCGTTGCACCGGAAATTACGCTGAATTTTATCTTGCGCAGTATTTTCGGCGGTAATATAATTGAATAAACGAATGTAAATAAAAGGCGGCACTTATGAAAAAAAGTGACGCCTTTTGTAACACTTGGGATATTTTGGGACTCTTATATGTAGAAGAAGTAATAATACTTTTTACACTGGGTATTGGGAACGGCAGTTGGATAAGTCAATGGAGGAGTGTGGAGAACTTCTTGAGAAAAACAAATTGAGGAGGAAAAAGAATGAAATGTGATGCAAAAGCATTTTCAAAGCTATATGAGCAGGTCTATCAAGACCTCTATCGCTACGCGCTTTGTCTGATGCGTGATCCGCATGAGGCAGAAGACGCGGTGAGTGCGGCAGTGTTATCTGCTTATGAACATATACATAAACTTCGAAAAGAAGAAGCTTTCAAGAGCTGGATTTTTACAATTTTGTCAAATATATGTAAGAAAAGATTGAAACAGGTGGCGAAAGAAGGAATACAGCAGACAGAAGATTTTTTCCCGGAAGGACAGGTGGAAGGAATTCATGAAGAAGATGTGGGACTTGCGATGGATGTGAGAAATGCATTTTTTATTCTTTCAGAAGAAGAGCAAATGATAGTCGGGCTGTCAGTGTTTGGCGGTTATAACAGCACAGAAATCGGGAAGATCCTAAGCCTGAAGCCGGGAACTGTCCGGGTAAAACGAAGCCGGGCGCTGGAGAAGATGCAGTGTGTGTTGGATGGGAGGACATTTTATGAATAAGAATGAGCAGGACATGATTCGGAAAATAAAGGAAAAGTCAGAACAGGTTCCGGTGCCGAAAGCGCTTGAACCGAGACAGATTGAAGCAAAGCTTGCAGGAAAGAAGAAAAAAGTGTGGACTCCGGCGAGAATTAGTGGGCTGGCAGCCGCATGCCTGGTGCTGATCGTGGGAGTGATGGTATACCAGAATTATTTTAAAATGGAAGACGCGGCTCGAGATGATAAGATAGCAGGCAGTGATGTGACAATCAGTGACAGTACGAAAGTAGAAAGTGCGGCGGAATATAAGGATGTCTATGCATATTTGGAAAAATATAAGAAAGATCAGGAAAGAGACAGTGCATACACTTCAAGCTGGGCAAGGTCATTGAATGATATAAGAGTCGATGAATCAGCTGACAGTAAGGCAAGTGGAGACGCAGCACAGAATATGGAAGAAAGCAGTACTGCAGCAGCGGACACCGGAATGGCAAGAGGTTCTTATTCTGAGACAAATGTACGTCAGGAAGGTGTGGACGAGGGGGATACAGCTAAAACAGATGGAACATACCTTTACGTGTTAAAAGATAAGAGCGATCAGATTGCCATTATAGATACCCGCGATAATCGGATGAAGCAAACGGCTACTATAACAGTGGAAGATGTTTCTGAAATCCAGGAAATGTATCTGGACATTGAGAGAAATCAATTAATCGCAGTGTGTGACGGTTATGTGGGCGGCAAATGGAATGATGATGATTATGGATATGGTCAGAAGGTTAATACGACCGCAGTAACTTATGACATTTCAGATCGGGCAAATCCAAAAGAAGTTGGAAGGGTCAGTCAGAGTGGATATTACAATTCTTCAAGAATTGCAGATGGATACTTATACTTATTCAGTGATTATTATGTAACACTTGATGGTATAACGGCGAAGAATCCGAAGTCCTATATACCACTTGTAAACGATAATCTGATCAAAGAAACAGATATCTGTCTTCCGTCCATTTCAAAGGCAGATATGTATTCGATCATCACATCAGTTTCTCTGGAAAATCCAAATGAGACAGCGCACAGTAAGGCATTTTTGGCAGACGGTGGCAATTTATATGTGAGCAACGATAATATTTATTTTTATGAAAATGTGTGGCAATATTCCGGAAAAGATGTGACGACAATCCGAAAAGTTTCTTATGAAAGTGGAAAATTGACGGCTGGGGCACAGTGCAAAATAGACGGTTATATTAATGATTCATTTTCTATTGATGAATATGATGGATATCTGAGAGTTGTAGTGACCGATGGCGACACAAACAGTGTTTATGTTTTGGATCAAGAACTGAAAGAAACCGGCTCCATCAAAGGTCTGGCAGAAGATGAGAGAGTGTACTCCGCAAGATTTATGGGAAAGACAGGATACTTTGTAACATTTAAAGAGACGGATCCATTATTTTCTGTTGATCTGTCGGATCCGAAAAATCCAAAGATCATAGGAGCGTTGAAGATACCTGGATTTTCAAATTATCTGCATCCGTATGGGAAAAATAAGCTTCTGGGTATTGGGATGAATGTTGATGAAAAGACTATGTCAACAGATGGCGTGAAATTGACGATGTTCGATATTTCTGATCCGGAAAATGTGAAAGAGGAGCAGACCTATGTCATTGAAAATGTGTACTATACAGATGTTTCTTATGATTATAAGGCAGCTTTAGTAGATGCAGAGAAAAATCTGATTGGTTTTGCTGCAGACAGCGAAGGCGGCCGGGAGTACTATACATTTTCTTACGACGAAAAACAAGGATTTACATGTACGATGCATGAGGAAATCAATGGAAATAATATGAGGATCACAAGAGGTATTTATATAGAAGATATGCTTTATGTTATCCAGGGAAATATTATAGAAGCGTATAGCCTGAAAGATTTCAAAAAAGTGAACGATATCATTTTGTAACATTTTTGTAACAAAATCTCGTATGTTTTTGACAATAAGACTAGTGTATGATAAACTTGTATCTGTAGAATTGTCAAAAAATTTGAGGTGAGAATATTGGATAAATATGAATATCGGGTAAAAACCGAGCAGATGCTCGAACATTACGAAAAGAAACAATTTAGAAAAGCAATGGAAATTGCCGATACAATAGACTGGAGAAGGGTGAAGAGCCCGGCAATGTTAAATACAGTAAGCGAAATCTACGAGAATAACGGGGAGTTTCAGAAGAGCCGTGATACGCTTATGATCGCATTTGACAGAGCACCGTCCAGCAGAAAGGTTGTGTATCGTCTGGCAGTACTTGCCCTGAAACTGAATGATCTGAATGAGGCTTCGGACTGTTATGAGGAATTTGTAAAACTGGCACCGAGAGATCCGAATCAATTCATTTTGAAATATCGGATTTTGAAGGCACAAGGGTCCGATCTGTCAGAACAGATTTCGGCACTGGAAGAATTTAAAAAGGCAGAATATATTGAAAAATGGGCGTATGAGCTCGCAAAGCTATATCATGAAGCAGGCATGACCTCAAAGTGCCTGGAAGAATGTGACGATTTGATCTTGTGGTTCAGCGAAGGAAAATATGTATATCAGGCAATGGAATTGAAGATGAAGTACAAACCACTGACACCACTCCAACAGGAAAAGTACGATGAGTATAAAGGGGTACCGAAAAAAGAGCCTAAGAAAGCAGTGGATAAAAAACCTGAGCGAGCTGCGCTTAAGGATGTAAAGAGTATTCCACAGGATACTGTATCAATTCCAAAAGAACAGATTAAAGCAGCGCAGGAAGCAGCAGAAGCTGCGGAGGCAGAACAGCAGGAATCAGGAGCCAATACAACAGAAACTGTGGATGGTCTGGATGCAACGAGAAGAATTCCGACAGCAGAGCTTGGAGAAGCATTGAAGGCAATGGAAGAAAATGCCAAGGCAGACAAAGAAGTTCCGATAGAAGAACCGGTTTTAGAAGAACCAGTTTCAGAAGAGCCGGAAGCACCAGCTGAGGAACCAGTCCTGGAGCCGGAAGAAGCTGTTTCAGAAGAACCAGAAGTTGTAGAAACGGAAGCACCAGTCATTGAACCAATCGGAAAGGAAACTCCGGAAGAAGCTCGGAATGTCAGAGAGTTAGAAGGAATTCTTCAGCATGCGGCAGAAGGACCAAAAAAGTCTATTACGACAGTTGTGAAGGGTGCGACACTTCAAGAAGCACTGGCCAATGGCGTGGCTATGGCGAGTGGAATTAATCCGGAAGACCAGAAGAAGATGGAGGAACGAGAAGAAGAACTCCGCATTGAAGGTCAGATGAAGATTGAAGACATCTTGATGGAATGGGAAGCTAAGCAGAAGGTAAATGCTGAGGCGATCGCAAAGCAAAAAGCATCCGATGAAGAACGACTTAGAAAAGAGAGAGAAGCACTGGAAGCCCGCCGTGAGGCAGAAAGACTTGAGGCAGAGAGACGCGAGGCAGAAGAAATAGCAAGACGGAAAGCAGAAGAAAAAGCCCGTCAGGAAGCAGAAGAGAAAGCTCGCCGTGAAGCGGAAGAGAAAGCTCGTCTTGAAGCAGAGGAGAAGGCTCGTCGTGAAGCGGAGGAGAAGGCTCGTCGTGAAGCGGAAGAGAAGGCTCGTCTTGAGGCAGAGGAAGCAAGAAGAAAGGCATTGCTTTCTGATGATATCAGACAGCTTGTGGAAGAGCTGGAAGATCGTGTGACAGCACAGGAGAAAGAAGAGGAAAATTTTGATATAGAAGAGGAACTGGAGCTTGCAAAAGCAGAAGGGGAATCTGTTGAAGAAGAAATTGTAGATCAGTTTATTTCAGAAGAAGAGCTGGACGATATTGTGGAAGAACCTGAAGAATCTGAAGAAGAACCTGAAGAAGAACCTGAAGAAGAGATTGTTGAAGCAGTTTCGGAAGAAGAGGAGACGGAGGACGAGGATTCTGAGGATGAAGATGATTTCGAAGAGGAAGAGTTTGAAGACGAAGACTTTGAGGGTGAGGACGAAGAGTTTGAAGCAGAAGATGAAGTCGACGCTGTAGAAGAAATCGAAGAAGTACAAGAAGATGAAGAAATTCCGGAAACAGAAAACCAGGATGATTCGGAAGACAATTCCGAAGACGAGGATGATTTAGAAGACGAGGAATCCGAAGACGATGATTTTGAAGAGGAAGATGGATTCGACGAAGACGATTTTGACGAAGATGGTTTTGCAGATGAATTCCCGGAGGAAGATGAGGAAGAAGTAGAGGAATTCGATGCAGAGTGGAATGAATTCCCGGAAGATGAATCCGAGGACGAAGACGATTTCGAGGAAGAGGATGATTTCGAGGAAGAGGACGACTTCGAGGAAGAGGACGACTTCGAGGAAGAGGACGACTTCGAGGAAGAGGATGACTTCGAGGAAGAGGACGACTTTGAGGAAGAGGATGATTTCGAGGAAGAGGACGACTTCGAGGAAGAAGACGACTTTGAGGAAGATGATGACTTCTATGAAGATGATTATGTAGAAGACGACGATTACGAAGAGGATGACTTTGAGGAAGAGGACGACTTCGAGGAAGACGATTTTGAGGAAGAAGACGACTTCGAGGAAGAGGATGATTTTGAGGAAGATGATTTCGAGGAAGACGACTTTGAAGATGAGCTTCCTGAGATTCCGGATCCGGAAGACCTTGAAGGAGACTTGGAAATTGAAGAACCATCTGAGGAAGAGATTCAGCGCAGAATTAAGAAGTCAAAAGGAAGCGGAGTTCCATTTGATACCGGATTTGTTGTAACAGGAAGATATGACTTAAGTGCAACCAGTGAGATTGGACTGAAAGCCGGACTGACAGAGGAGCAGAAGAAATTATTCTCTTACTTCGTACCAGTCAGAGGAATGAGTGAACAGATTGTTGCAGTACTTGATAATGACAGACGTGCCCAGAGAGAGGGAACTTCAAGAACCGGTAACTTAATGATTATTGGCCGTAAAGGATCTGGAAAAACAGTACTTGCAGTAGATATTGTAAAGGCAATCCAGAAACAAAGAAATCTGAAACAGGGTAAAGTTGCTATTGTTACAGGTGAGTCACTGAATAAGAAGGAACTTGGCAATATTATCCAGAAGCTTCGCGGTGGAGCGATCATCATCGAAAAGGCTGGTAAGTTGAATTCCAGAACAATCAAGGAACTGAATGCATTGATGTCAAGAAAGACCGGAGAGCTTCTCTTTGTTCTTGAAGATCAGAGAAAACCTCTGGAGAGAATTATGACAGCTAATCCGGATTTCAAAAAGAAATTCACTTCTAAGCTTGAGCTTCCAGTATTCATCAATGATGAGTTAGTAACATTTGGTCAGACTTATGCGAAGGAAAATGGATATAAGCTTGATGAAATGGGAATTCTGGCACTTTACAGCCGAATTGATGTAATGCAGCGTGAAGATCATGCGGTTACAGTTGCGGAAGTAAAAGAAATCATGGATGAAGCAATTAAACATTCACAGAAAGCAAATGTAAAGCATCTTGCAAGACGTGTATTTGGAAAATCTACAGATTCGTCAGATCGCATTATTCTGAAGGAAGAAGATTTTAAAATTTAATAATATAGTGAATGTAAGTGATGAAACAGGGATACAATTGTAGAAAATTGTATCCCTGTTTTTTGTCCGGAATCGAGTGACATAGATTGAATTTTGTGTTCCGCTAAGGTATACTTAAGATATCGAAATCCGGATGAAATGTGAGGGAAGTTTATGGAGAAAGAATGGAAAGCTTATGAAATCGGAGAATTAGATCAGTACCTTTTCGGACAGGGAAATCACTACGAAATTTATAAGAAGCTGGGTGCACATATGGTGGATGACGAAGGGCAGGAAGGAGTTTATTTTGCTGTCTGGGCACCGAATGCAAAATCAGTGTCTGTAGTGGGGGAATTCAATGACTGGGACCGCACAAGAAACCCTATGACAAGGGCAGAATATATCGGAATTTACACATGCTTTGTACCGGGAGTAAAAGAAGGCATGATGTATAAGTTCTGCATTGAGACGATTACGGGGGAGTATCATATGAAGGCGGATCCGTATGCCAATTATGCAGAACTTCGTCCGGGTACAGCGTCAAGAATAACGAATATTGAAAATTTGAAATGGACCGATAGTTCCTGGATGACTGCACGGGAAAAATGGAACCACAAAAAAGAACCAATGTCTGTATATGAGGTTCATATGGGTTCCTGGAAGAGACACCCAGGCACAGAGGACGAGGGATTCTATACTTATCGTGAGTTCGCAAAAGAAATCACAAAGTATATGAAAGATATGGGATATACGCATGTGGAGATCATGGGAATCGCAGAACACCCATTTGATGGATCATGGGGATATCAGGTGACAGGATATTATGCGCCGACAAGCCGTTATGGAACACCGGAAGATTTTGCGTGGATGATTAATTATCTGCATAGAAATGGAATCGGTGTCATTATGGACTGGGTTCCGGCACATTTTCCAAAGGACGAGCATGGACTTGCCGAGTTTGACGGAACAGCAACTTACGAGTATGCAGATCCAAGAAAAGGGGAGCATCCGGACTGGGGGACGAAGATATTTGATCTTGGCAAGAATGAGGTAAGGAACTTCCTGATTGCCAATGCACTTTTCTGGGTGGAGCACTTCCATATTGATGGACTTCGCGTTGATGCAGTTGCTTCTATGCTGTACCTGGATTATGGAAAGAAAGACGGAGAATGGGTTCCGAACCAGTATGGAGGTAATGAGAACCTGGAGGCAGTAGATTTCTTCAAGCATCTGAACACAGTTGTACTTGGAAGAAATCCGGGGGCACTTATGATAGCGGAAGAGTCTACGGCATGGCCGAAGGTAACCGGAGATGTAGAAGACGGAGGTCTTGGATTTAGCCTTAAGTGGAATATGGGGTGGATGCACGATTTTACGGAATATATGAAGCTGGATCCGTATTTCAGAAAAGACAATCATCATATGATGACATTTGCCATGAGTTATGCGTACAGCGAAGATTACATTCTCGTACTGTCGCATGATGAGGTTGTCCATTTGAAATGTTCCATGATCAATAAGATGCCGGGACTTGGATTTGATAAATATGCGAACCTGAAAGCAGGATATGCATTTATGATGGGACACGCCGGAAAGAAATTGTTGTTCATGGGACAGGATTTTGCACAGCTTCGCGAGTGGTCCGAGGAACGTGAACTTGACTGGTATCTTTTGGAGGAGCCGGAGCATCAGGCAATTCAGTCATGGATGCGTGATTTACTTCACATGTATAAAAAGAAACAGGCGCTTTATGAACTGGATCAGTCATGGGAAGGATTCGAGTGGGTCAATGCAGATGATGCATACAGAAGCATTTACAGCTTTATCCGCCATTCTAAAGATGGAAAGCATAACCTTCTGTTCGTGATCAACTTCACACCGATGGAAAGAGAAGACTACCGTGTAGGCGTTCCTAGAAAGAAGCAGTATAAGCTGATTCTGAACAGTGACGATGTGAAATATGGCGGAAATGGCGAGAAGAGACAGAACATTTATCATGCCGTGAAGAAAGAATGTGATGGAAGACCATATTCATTTGGATACAAATTGCCGCCGTATGGGGTAGCAGTTTTTGAATTTTAAAATATATAATAAGAGAGGCCAGCTCGAAAATATAACGAGAATCACTCAATGATTTTATCACCGCCTGGTGCCACTTTTATTATGTAATTTACGCCGGGAGGTGTGGAAGAGAAACAGGGAGATGGAATTTGAGTATTCCATCTCCCTGCTAAAGTTATGAATTAATTTTATTCTGCGTTTGTAGAAGTGTCGTTATCAGCATTGTTGTCGGTGCTGCCTGTATCGGTGTTGTTGTCCGTATTTTCTTCGACTGCGTCAGTGTTATCTGTACTATCGGAGTTGTCTGTATCATCGCCTCCGAACAGATCCTTGAAAAATCCTACGATTTTATCCCAGAGACCTTCGTCTTTTGCCTGATTTACGGCATCGTTTGCTTTGCTTTTTACGGCATCTAATGTGCTGTCGATGATTGCATCATTTCCGAGTGCTGCATCATCCGTATTGTTAATAATTCCACCGCCAGAACTATCTCCGCCAAAGAAGCCTTTGATGGAGGACCACAGGTTGCTGAAGAATCCTCCGGATTTCCCGTCCAGGTTGTCGAGAGTCTTTTTCAGTGCTTTGACATCGTAGTCGTACTGGGAAATAGATTCCATCAGACTTGTGATTTTTGCAAGCTGGTCATCGGTCAGTGTAATTCCCTGCTTATCGGCTGCGTCAGAAATCGCGTCCTGAATATCGGACGGATCAGTCAGTTTGTCTTCAATAACGGATTCTTTGACATCGTTGATCAGATCAGATGCTGTATCCTGACCGAGATCCTTGGCGAGGTCACCGGTTGTTACCAGCTCTTTTGTTGCAGTTGCTTTCTGGTCTTCGGAAAGTTCTTTCCCACTGGCTTTTTCGTAAGCCATCATAATACCTGTCAGTGCACCGGTTCCGGATACTTCAATTGGAGATCCGGCAACAACGTTACAGTTCTCAACGCCGGAAGTCAAAAGTGTACTGGCGATCATAGAACTTGTTACAAATGTCAGGTTTGCGACTTTTACCTGAATTCCGCCGCTGTCTGTCGGCTCAACATAAGAACAGCTATATGTTCTTGTACCAATCTGGGATTCGGTCGCGATCCCTTCCATATATTTTCTTTCGTCTGTGTTCGTGACTTCAATCGTGTCTACCTGATCGGCGGAAGTACCGAAGTATTTGTACATAGAAGCTTTCTGCTCGTCGGATAAGTTCGCTCCGAGAGTGACTACTTTTGCGCTGTCAGCCAGGGCAGTTACCGGCAGGCTTACAGATGCCAGAATTATTGCCAAGCTAAACGGCAGAACCCTTTTTAATTTTTTCATACTCATAATTATCCTGTGGTGTCAGACGCCACATCTCCTTTCTGTACCCCCAATAATAGCATACTTGTGTAAAAGTAAAAAGTAAAAAATTCTTAACTATTTCGAAAGATTTTGTTACGGCTTGTGTACATCTGTGGACTAAGACAGGATTTCCAGCATTCTGGATTCAAATGTGTGTTCATCCATCATTCCCCCCATGACACCGACTGACTTTTTATCTTTGAAGAGAACAAATGTCGGGACGATTTCCGGGGCGTATTCTGCGGCGAGTACTGCAGATTCTTCAATTTCGACTTCGCAGAACTTGATCTTTCCGGCGTATTTCTTTTCGATATCCTCCACGACCGGCTTCATCATGGCACATTTCCCGCACCAGATAGCGTAGAACATGTCGATTTTCTCCTCGAAGCGGCGGCATTCGGCCTGAAGGTCGGGGGCGTTGCC
>OGXW01002531.1_pt1 | contig 12860 bp, 13 predicted proteins | sample 1576341 | NCBI WGS metagenome assembly OGXW01 (sample SAMEA3541592, study PRJEB24748) | human gut metagenome | biome: human gut; feature: human-associated habitat; material: faeces | place: China | collected 2012
TTCTCATCTCACCAGATGGTAAACGAAGTGTTGCATATTTTCCTTCTTTTGCCATAAGCTGTGCACTGTTTCCCGCTGCACGAACGAACTGTCCGCCATGTCCGGGATAAAGTTCAATGTTGTGTACCAATGTACCAACCGGGATATCTTTGAGTTCAAGACAGTTTCCAACTCTTGCTTCTGCTGTCTCACCATTCATAACCTGCTGTCCGACTTTCAAACCGGCTGGTGCAAGGATATATGCTTTCTCGCCGTCTGCGTAGCAGATCAACGCGATGTTTGCTGTTCTGTTTGGATCGTATTCGATGCTCTTAACTGTCGCAGGAATTCCATCCTTGTTTCTCTTAAAGTCGATGATTCTATATTTTCTTCTAGAACCGCCTCCGCGATGTCTGACAGTGATCTTACCCTGTGCGTTACGTCCCGCATTTTTCTTAACGGATGTTGTAAGGGATTTCTCCGGAGTTGATGTTGTGATTTCAGAGAAATCATATCCGGACATCTGTCTTCTAGAAGGTGTATATGGGTTAAATGTTTTAATTCCCATGAGTTACACTCCTTTCAATTCAATCAAATGTTTCTTATAAGCCTTCAAAAATTTCGATATCAGCGCTATCCTCTGTCAACTGAACGATAGCTTTCTTTCTCTTAGCAGTTTTACCTGTTGTCATTCCACGTCTGCGGTTTTTACCTTCGCAGTTCATTGTGTTGACTTTCGCTACTTTTGTACCAGCGAACATTTTTTCAACTGCTTCTTTGATCTGACTCTTTGTTGCCTCAGTGTGTACATAGAATGTGTATTTCTTCAATTCCATGCCAGCCATAGATTTCTCTGTGATAACTGGTTTTGAGATAATGTCATAATATTTCAAATCTGCCATTATGCGTACACCTCCTCGATTGCTGCAACTGCACTCTTTGTCAAGATGACATTGTCATATTTCAAAATGTCATATACATTGATGGAGTTTGCGAATACGCCTCTTGCGGTAGGAATGTTGCGAACAGAAAGTGTTGCATTTTTTCCTTCTTCCGCTACTACGATGAGCGCTTTTTTCTTATCTAAACCATTCAAAAGGGTTGTGATTGTCTTTGTCTTAGGAGCGTCAAATTCCATTCCTTCAACAACAACAAGTTTTCCCTCGTTTACTTTTGTTGTCAAAGCAGACTTGATTGCAGCTGCTTTTTCTTTTTTATTCATTTTGAATGAATAATCTCTTGGTGTCGGAGCAAATACAACTCCGCCGCCTTTCCACTGTGGAGCACGGATCGAACCCTGTCTTGCATGTCCGGTTCCTTTCTGTCTCCAAGGTTTTCTACCACCGCCACGAACTTCAGAGCGTGTTTTTGCTTTCTGTGTTCCCTGGCGTTTGTTAGCAAGTTGTAACACAACTGCCATATGAACCAAATGTTCATTTACTGGAGCAGCAAAGATAGAATCGTTCAATTCCATTTTACCTGTTTCTTTGCCTTCCATATTGTAAACAGATACGCTTGCCATCTGTGTCATCCTCCTTTCCGAAAAGTTATGCCTTAACGGATTCTTTAATAATAACAGTTGATTTCTTAGGTCCCGGTACTGCACCTTTAACCAAGAGAAGATTGTTTTCTGCATCTACTCTTACTACTTCAAGGTTCTGGATAGTAACCTTTACAGCACCCATCTGACCAGGCATTTTCTTGCCTTTAAATACTTTGCTAGGATCCGATGCGGAACCATTGGAACCTGCATGTCTATGGAATTTGGAGCCGTGACCCATAGGTCCTCTGGACTGTCCGTGACGTTTGATCGCGCCCTGGAATCCTTTACCTTTGCTTGTTGCTGTTACGTCAATCTTGTCACCGGCTTCAAAGATATCTGCTTTGATTTCCTGTCCTAATGTGTACTCCTCTGCACCGTCAAGTTTGAACTCTGTAACAAATCTCTTGTTGTCCACACCTGCTTTGGAGAAGTGTCCCTGCATTGGTTTGTTGACGAGTTTCTCACGGATATCGCCATAACCAACCTGTACTGCACTGTATCCGTCTGTCTCTTCATTTTTGATCTGAGTTACATAAACCGGACCAGCTTCAAGCACAGTAACCGGTGTCAAAACACCGTCTTCGTTGAAAATCTGAGTCATTCCAACTTTTGTAGCTACGATAGCTTTTTTCATCTTTCTTTACCTCCTAAATTCTACAGCGGATCACTTTCATAATTGGTCGTTTCTCACAGGTAGAAACCTGATCCAAAAAGCGGAAAGTAATCATCCTAGATGGTTTTCCCTGATCCTGAACCGGAGGACCGCTTCCAACCTTAGGACCGGGGCACTATTTTCACCCCGTAGGTTTTACACCTTATCTTATATTAAATGAATTATTTCATTTTAATATCAATTGCAACACCAGCCGGCATTTCCAAACGGGATAATGCATCGACTGTTTTCTGTGATGGCTTAAGCACATCGATCAGTCTTTTATGAGTTCTCTGCTCGAACTGCTCTCTGGAGTCTTTGTATTTATGAACGGCTCTCAGAATCGTAACAACTTCCTTCTTTGTAGGAAGAGGTACCGGACCGCTTACTTTTGCTCCTGTTTTCTTAATTGTATCAATCAGTTTGGCTGCTGCCATATCGATTAACTGATGATCGTATGCTTTTAAAATGATTCTCATTGTCTGCTGACTTGCCATAAAAAAAGCCGCCTCCTTTTCGTACTGAATTAAATAATAGTTCGTACGACAAGTGGTGACTGTACACTCATCCGTGTGTGTCGTGCCGGTTCACACGAAAATGCCACATCGTGGCATACTTTCTCACACGTTTATCTGCTCTCTATCTGGCAGAAACTATGTTACGTACAGTGACTTGCCGTCAGGTTTACCGACCGTGATATGCTGATCTACGGTCTCTTGACATTCGCTCCACGGAAAACCCATCCATCGGATGGCAACCTCACGCTTCTTCGCTATCATGTCACAGCAATTGCTATTATACACTAAGCTTTTGGGGAATGCAAGTACTTTTTTTATTTTTTGCAAGCTATTTTTCATCGTTTTCAGATTTTGTAAAGAAGGCTGCCCCCTCGCTTCAATATTGTCAAGTGTGCAGCCTTCTTTTCTTCTTTTCTACTCTTCTGCTTTCTGTACTTCTACGATTGCATCTTTTTTCATAGGGATACGGCAGTTTTTGTTGTTTCCGAATTCTACGATCACAACATTATCGTCCGGCATGTCGATTACGACGCCATAAAATCCGCTTGTTGTCAGGATACTGTCACCTACAGCAAGACCACCGATCAATGCCTGATGTTCTTTTTCCTGTTTTTTCTGTGGTCGGATCGCAATCAGCCAAAATACACCGATGATAACTACGATATAAATAACCATTCCAACTGTTCCCATTTTTTTACCTCCTGGCTCTGTTACGAGACTTAGTATTCATTAGATTCCATCGAATCCAATTTTTTCTTTTTATATTCTTGAAAACGATTTTCTTCAATCGCATCGCGAATCTCACTCATCATTGTATTATAAAAATAAAGATTATGCAAGACCAATAATCGAAGTCCCAGCATTTCTTTTGCTTTGAGCAGGTGCCGGATGTAGGCACGCGAGTAGTGGCGGCATGCCGGACACCGGCATCCTTCCTCGATCGGACGCTCATCCAGTTCAAAGCGTTTGTTCATCAGATTCATCTTTCCAAAGTTGGTATAGGCGTGTCCATGACGCCCATTTCGCGCCGGATATACACAGTCGAAGAAATCCACACCGCGCTCGACACTTTCCAAAATGTTCGCCGGCGTTCCGACTCCCATCAGGTATCTCGGTTTGTTGTCCGGAAGATGTGGCACAACTTCATCAAGAATGCGATACATCTCTTCATGGCTCTCGCCGACAGCCAGTCCACCGATGGAATACCCCGGCAGATCCAATTCGGAAATCCGCTGTGCATGCTCGATACGGATATCTTCAAAGATTCCTCCCTGATTGATTCCAAAAAGCATCTGCTCTTTATTGATCGTATCCGGAAGGGAATTTAAGCGGTCCATCTCGCGTTTGCAGCGTTCCAGCCAGCGTGTCGTACGCGCGACGGACGCTTCCATATACTCGCGTGTCGCCGGATGTGGCGCACATTCGTCAAATGCCATGGCGATCGTCGATCCCAGATTCGACTGAATCCGCATACTTTCTTCCGGTCCCATGAAAATCTTTCGGCCGTCAATGTGCGAATTAAAATAAACGCCTTCCTCTTTAATCTTGCGGAGCCCTGCTAAAGAAAACACCTGAAATCCACCGGAATCCGTGAGGATTGGGCGATCCCAGTTCATAAACTTGTGAAGCCCGCCCATTTTGCGGACAACATCGTCCCCCGGTCTCACATGAAGATGATACGTATTGGAAAGTTCTACCTGTGTTCCGATTTCTTTCAGATCCATCGTAGACACCGCCCCCTTGATTGCTGCGACAGTTCCTACATTCATAAATACGGGAGTCTGAATATCCCCGTGAGGCGTGTGAAATGTTCCACTCCGCGCTTTTCCCTCTCTGGCTTTTATCTCAAACATTGTCTTCTCCTTTATCTTTTTTTGGTGTCAATAAGATTGCGATACGAAGATAACCCCAAAACACGATTGGGAGCAAAATGGATGCTCCGAGGCAGGCTTTAAACAATCCTGCTGCCTGCGGGGATGTCGTCAGTGCCGCAATCAGTGTAATAATATATAGTGCAAGTAAAAGAATAATACCCACCATCGCGATAACCCGAATGGATTTCGGATATCTGCTTTTTGTTTCTTTCTTATTGTCCGTCATTGTCTTCCTCACTTTCTCTGTGGATGCGTGTCAAATGCTCTTTCAGCTGTTTTTCATATCCCTGCTCTGACAGGTTGTAAAAATGTATATCTTTGCAGGCATCCGGCAGATATTGCTGTCTGGCATAATGGTTTTTATAATCGTGGGCATATTTGTAACCGATTCCATGTCCCAGTTTGGCCGCCCCTTTATAATGTGCGTCTTGTAAATAAGAAGGAATTTTGTAATCGGGATGTGCCTTTACAAATTCCATCGCACCGTCGATCGCCATAATCGCCGAATTGCTCTTTGGTGCGCACGCCACATACGTCGCCGCCTGTGCAAGGATAATCCGTGCTTCCGGCATGCCAAGCTGCATGACTGCCTGCGATGCCGCCGTCGCCACGACAAGCGCCTGCGGATCCGCATTGGACACGTCTTCCGCCGCACAGATCATGATGCGGCGCGCGATAAATCGGATATCTTCGCCGGCATAGAGCATCCGCGCCAGATAATATACTGCCGCATCCGGGTCGGATCCCCGCATACTTTTGATAAATGCGGAAATCGTATCGTAATGATTGTCTCCGGTCTTATCATAGCGGATCGTGCGCTTCTGGATACATTCCTGCGCCACTTCCAGCGTAATATGCACCTTTCCGTCCTCGCCGCGCGGTGTCGTCAGGACACCAAGTTCAATTGCATTGAGCGCCATGCGGGCATCTCCGCCGCTGATCTCAGCCAAAAAAGAAAGTGCCTCTTCATCCATCTCGGCATGATAGCTTCCCAGTCCTTTTTCGACATCTTCGACCGCTCGTTTCAAAAGTGTTTTGATATTTTCTTTGGAAAGCGGATGCAGTTCAAAGATGATAGAACGGGAAATCAACGCGCCATTTACTTCAAAATACGGATTTTCTGTCGTCGCTCCGATCAAAATGATCGTTCCATCTTCGACAAACGGAAGCAGGTAATCTTGCTGCCCTTTATTGAACCGGTGGATCTCGTCGATAAATAAAATCGTCTTTTTCGCATACATTCCGCGGTTTTCTTTGGCTTTTGCGACCACTTCTTCCATGTCCTTTTTTCCGGCCGAAGTCGCATTGATCTGCAAAAATTCCGCTTTTGTCGTCGCTGCGATCACTTTGGCAAGTGTCGTCTTACCTGTCCCCGGAGGACCATATAATAGGATAGAACTCAATTTATCCGCTTGAATTGCGCGGTATAGTAATTTATCCTTCCCAATGATATGCTCCTGCCCCACCACTTCATCCAATGTCGTCGGACGAAGGCGCGAAGCCAGCGGAGACTCTTTTTCTTTATTCATTTCATTCATATATTCGAGTAGATCCATATTTTACTTCCTCTATCTATCTTACATTTTCCACCGGTTTTGTCAACCAGTTCTTTTTCAAAGACATCGACTTCCGTCTCAGGGACCTCATACGTAATCGACACATTTTCCCCATAATCGACATTTTCTTCTTTTAATTCTCTGGCAGCTGCCAGATATTGGATTTTACCAAGCTCCACATAATCCGTGGCAATTGTCATACGATACCCGACTTCCTTCTGACGGATCTCGCAGTTTTCAAGTGCTTCTTTTGTCGCCGCCGAATACGCCCGCACAAGACCGCCGGTTCCAAGCAGCGTACCGCCAAAATATCTCGTCACGACAGCAAGCGCATCGTGCACCCCGGCTCCGACAAGCAGGTCTAACATCGGCCGCCCCGCAGTTCCCGACGGCTCACCGTCATCGCTGCAGCGCTCCACTTCATTTTTTTCACCGAGTACATATGCGAAACAATGGTGTCTGGCATCATAATGTTTTTTCCGGATCTGATTTACGATATTCTGCGCTTCTTCCTCCGATCCGATGGGATAGATTTCTCCGATAAACCGGGATTTCTTTTCAATTACTTCGGCACTTCCGCCCTGATATATCATCTTTATCGCTTCTGGCATTTCCATTATCCTTTCGCCCCTTTTACAATAGTGTACTAATTTTTCTTTCCCTTTGCAAGACTTTTTGGTATACTATAAGAAAAGGATTGAATAAAAATTCAGAAAGGAAGGATATTTTCTATGAATTTCAGCCGAAGAAATACGGTTGAGCGGGCAAGAAAATTAAAATCACCTGCCACTCACCGTTTGAATAAATGCAAAGTTATGGCACTAAGAGTTGTTCTCATCTCGCTGGTCGTTATCGCCGCTGTCGCACTCAGTGGCGTGTCCGGCATCGTAAACGGACTGATGGAAACCGCTCCAAGCATTGACACCATCAATGTCATCCCGGACGGTTATGCGACCACTATATTAAACAGTAAGGGAAAGACCATTCAGACGCTCGTAGGAAAAGAGGCAAACCGTCAATATGCGACGCTCGATACCATTCCAAAGCACCTGCAAAATGCTTTTGTTGCTATCGAAGACGAACGTTTCTGGGTTCATGACGGAATCGATCTGCAGGGAATTTTCCGTGCGACATTCAGCGGACTGTCCAATGGCGGAGAATTTCACCAGGGTGCCAGTACGCTCACACAACAACTTTTGAAAAACCAGGTTTTCAACGGGGGAGAAGAATCAACTTTCGCCCAAAAACTGGAACGAAAAGTCCAGGAGCAATACCTTGCCATCCAGCTGGAAAACCGTCTGACGAAAGAGCAGATTCTCGAGTATTATCTGAATACGATCAACCTTGGGCAGAATACACTCGGCGTTCAGGCAGCTGCCAAACGTTATTTTGATAAAGATGTATCGGAACTTACCATCTCGGAATCCGCCGTCCTCGCAGGAATCACACAGAACCCTGCCGGCTACAATCCGATCACACATCCGAAACGAAATGCCAAAAAGCGGACAACCATTCTTTCTTATATGAAAGATCAGGGATACATCACTTCCGATGAATATGAAAAAGCCATAAACGACAAAGTGTATGCCCGTATCAAAGCCGTAAATAAAGAAACTACGACCACACGCACGACGACTTCTTATTTTACAGACGCTTTGATCGATCAGGTCATTTCGGATATGAAAAACAAACTCGGTTACACGGAAACGCAGGCCTACAACGCTCTTTACCGCGGCGGACTCACAATTTATACCACGCAGGATGCTTCGATCCAGAAAGTCTGCGACAATGTGATCAACAATCCTTCGTATTATCCGGCAGGATCCACGTATCAGCTCAGTTACCAGCTTACCGTAACCGATGCCGAAGGGGTTGCCCACAATTACAATGCCGGAACGATGAAAAACTGGTTTGCCAAGAAGAAAAAGAAAAAAATCCCTCTTTATTATACGGATAAAAAGAAAGCCAATCAGTATATTAAAGTATACAAAAAAGCAATGTCAAAAGGCACCGGATGCCAAGTGGAAGGCGAAAAGATTGATTTTGTCATCCAGCCACAGGTTTCCTTTGTTGTGATGGATCAGACGACAGGACAGGTCAAGGCCATCTGCGGCGGCCGTGGAGAAAAGACAGCCAGCCGTACTCTGAACCGCGCCAGCACGTCGCTTCGTCAGCCGGGTTCCACGTACAAGATCCTTTCCACGTATCTGCCTGCTCTCGACACTTCCGGCATGACACTGGTTACCCAGCAAAAAGATGAGCCATATTATTATCCGGGCACAAAGCGTCTTGTCAGAAACTGGTATCGCGGATACCGCGGCACCGTAACGATCCGCAAAGCGATCGCCGATTCCATGAATGTGATCGCGGTCAAAACATTGGAGCAGGTAACCCCGAAAGTTGCCTATGACTATTTGTTAAATCTTGGATTTACTTCTCTTGTAGAAAGTTACACGGATGCAAGCGGTAAGATTTACAGTGACATTTCCCTGCCAATGGCACTCGGCGGTCTGACAAAAGGAGTTTCAAACCTCGAACTGACCACCGCTTTTGCGAGCGTTGCCAATGGCGGTGTCTACAATAAAGCGACATTTTACACCAAGATCGTTGACCACGACGGCAATGTTCTGCTCGACAAAACACCGGTTGTCACAAAGACGCAAAATAAAAAAGGTGAGGACATAACGGTCGTCACAACGTCTTCGAGCAAACAGGTTATGAAAGATTCGACGGCATTTTTGCTCACGAGCGCAATGCAGGATGTCGTAAATTCGGGTACCGGAACCGCCGTAAAACTGCGTGGTATCAATGTACCGGTTGCCGGTAAGACCGGAACTTCCACCGGAAATAAAGACTTGTGGTTTGTCGGCTATACGCCATATCTTACCGCCGGAATCTGGGGTGGTTATGACGCCAGCGAAAAACAGAGCAATACGACCTACCACAAAGCAATCTGGAAAGCAATCATGGAAAAATTGAGCAAAAAGCATAAAGATGAGAAAGCGAAATTCACGATGCCATCTTCCGTCGTTTCTGTGCGAATATGCACCGTATGCGGAAAACCATTGGCAGAAAACCACTACAGTTCCCGAAGCAAAAAGGAATATTTCGCCAAGGGAACTGTACCGGAAGAAACGTGTTCAATTCATTGATAATTGTAACTATTCAGGACTCCCCACCGCCTTTATTCGCATTTTCGAACAGTGGTCCTGAATAATTACAATAAATTAAGTTCTTTTATATATCTAGCTACTGCATCCTGCCAGGCCGGGAGCAGAGAAAAGCCGTTTGTGACGAGTTTTTCTTTGCTCATCCGGCTGTTTTTTGGCCGTTTTGCCTTTACCGGAAATTCTCCGCTTTTCACCGGTGTCACAGAAACGTTATCCATGCCGGCGGCGCGGAAGATTTCTTTGGCAAATTCGTACCAGCTGCAGATTCCTTCGTTGGTCGCATGGTAAGCACCATAGCGGTCACTTTCGATCATATCGACAAGCAGTCTCGCAAGATCATACGTATAGGTTGGCGATCCGATCTGGTCATCCACCACTTTCACCGCGCCATTTTCACGCCCGAGGCGGAGCATGGTCTTGATGAAATTATTGCCATTGATTCCAAACACCCATGAAATGCGGACAATAAAATATTTTTCCACATACTTTTTGAGTGCCAGTTCTCCGTCATACTTGCTCTGTCCGTAGGCATTGAGCGGCGAAGCCTCGTCATCCGGCTCCCATGGTCTCTCACCATCACCGGAAAAGATGTAATCGGTACTCAGATATAGCATTTTACAATTCAGTTTTTTACATATTTTAGCAATATTCTCTGTGCCGTCCACGTTGACTCTGCGACAGATTTCGATGTCTTCTTCTGCGCGGTCAACGGCAGTATAGGCACTACAGTGAATGACTGCATCCGGCTGCACTTCTGTCATGACACGTTCTACGGCTGCCGCATCGGTAATATCCATCTCGTCAATATCCACGCCGACTGCCTCATGTCCGCGTTTTTGCAATTCACGCACAACATCATAGCCTAACTGTCCTTTGACTCCGGTTACTAAAACTTTCATTCTGCCAATTCCTTTCCATACATTTTATCAAAATAATTCGCGTACTCGCCGCTGATAATATTCTGCCACCATTCTTTATTATCAAGATACCACTGAATCGTCTGTTTGATTCCTGTCTCAAACGTATATTTCGGTTTCCATCCAAGTTCTGTCTCCAATTTCGTCGGATCGATCGCATAGCGGAGATCGTGTCCCGGACGATCAGTAACAAATTCAATCAGGCTCTCCGGCTTATCAAGGGCTTTTAAAATCGTCTTAACGACTTCCAGATTCGTACGCTCATTATGGCCTCCGACATTGTAAACTTCGCCGACACGCCCTTTGTGCAGAATCAGATCAATGGCTTCACAGTGGTCTGATACATGGAGCCAGTCGCGCACATTTTCACCTTTTCCATAAACCGGAAGTTTTTCATCTGCCAGCGCGCGGGAAATGATAAGCGGAATCAATTTCTCCGGGAAGTGATATGGTCCGTAGTTATTTGAACAGCGGGAAATCGTCACCGGCAGTCCATAAGTACGGTGGTAAGCAAGCACGAAAAGGTCAGCACTTGCCTTGCTCGAAGAATACGGACTGGATGTGTGGATCGGCGTATCTTCATGGAAGAAGAGGTCCGGTCTGTCAAGTGGCAGATCGCCGTACACTTCATCGGTAGATACCTGATGATAACGTTTTACTCCGTATTCTTTGGACGCATCCAAAAGTACCTGGGTTCCGAGTACATTGGTCTGTACAAAGATTCCCGGGTCTGTGATAGAACGATCCACGTGGCTTTCCGCTGCAAAATTCACAACCATATCCGGGCGTTCTTTTTCAAACAGATCCATAATAAATTTACGATCTGCGATATCGCCACGGACAAATTTATAATTTGGCTTATTTTCTACCGGTTTCAAAGTTTCGAGGTTTCCGGCATAAGTCAGAAGATCAAGGTTAATGATCTCATAGTCCGGATACTTATTTACCATATGGTGTACAAAGTTGCCTCCAATAAATCCGGCTCCGCCGGTTACAATAATTTTCATCGTTTTGTTTCCTCCATTACTATTATTTTCGCGGGTTTGCAATAAATACACCCGCTTGCTTTGTGATCTTAAAGTATCCTTTTTGTTCCATTTTTTCTTGCAGATATGTTACAAATGCATCATATTCTTTAATCAAATATTCCTTTTGATTCCCATGACAAGATAAAATATAATCCATCAGTGGCTGCACTTCAGGAACAATAAGAGAATCTTTATATTCTCTTTTTTCAATATTCTCAAAGTAAGGCTGCAGCATTTCTTTTCCATTTTCCAAACCAAAAAGATCATATAATTTTATCTCGGATAAATGAATCTTAGGCTGATAAGAATGCACAAGATTTTCAATCTCTGCCATATGCTTTCTTCCATAGGTAGCACAGATAAAAATACCATCCTTTTTCAAGACACGCCGTATCTCCGAAAATGCTTTGTCTCTGTCTTTTATATAGAAAAGCACAAAATTAGCTACTACCACATCAAAGGTATCATCCTCAGCCGGAATTTCACAAGCATCTGCCACTCTAAATGTCGCGCGCTCTTCCTCTGCATCAAAATCCAAATTTTTACGGCTGTCTTCCAGCATTCCAGGAGATATATCTGTAATGTGAATATGAACATCTGCCGGAATCCGTTCCCAGTTTTCTTTCCAAAACTGCCCCGTTCCACAACCAAGTTCCAGTATATTACCAAATACTTTATCCTCAATTTGATCGTAAATCCAGCAAAACCAGCTCTTCGGATTTTGCGAATATAAACGATGAAGTCGGATTCGGGCATTGATATTGGTTCCATTTTTATACTGTTCGACAAGTTCGCGGTCCATATTAGCAATACGAATCAGATTTGTGATCTCATTCCAATTAGGCTTTTTCTCACGTTTCAATTTTTCGGATACTTCTCCAAGTGCTTTTTCAACCGTCTGAAAATATCGAATTTTGCGCTTCATTAAAAAGCGTTGCTGTTCAAGAGACTGCTGTAAATAATCTGCATCGGTTTCATTCAGAGAAAGTGCCTGAATTTCTTCCAGCGAAAATCCAAGGATCTTAAGCGTCAGGATTCGCTGCAAACGCGCAAATTCCTGTTCTCCATAATAACGGTAACCGTTTTCTGCAATTTTTAACGGACGTATTAATCCCTTTTTTTCGTAAAAATGTATTGTGCGAATGGAAACATTTGCTTTTTTTGCAAATTCTCCGGTTGAGTACAATTCTTTTCCCTGCATTCATACACCTCACTTTTTCTCATTATAAACCATGACGTATGGTAACAGTCAACATTTTTTTACCTTTTTTGCTTCTTTCTTTTCTCCTGCCGCCGTGCACGCGGCTTACCAGCTGGTTTTCCACGGTCCTTCTCATTCTTTTTACCGCTCCTTTTCTCGCTCCACGGTCTCGGTGGAATCAGACATTTTTTGTCAAATCCGATGAGATCCGTTCGTCCCAGTTTTAAAAGGGATTCTTTTACCAACGCATAATTTTCCGGCTTGCGGTATTGGATCAGAGCGCGCTGCATCTCTTTTTCATGACGTTTCTTCGGCACATAGACCGGCTGCATCGTGCGGGGATCAAGACCGGTATAGTACATACACGTGGAGACGTAGGACTCTCCACTGGCTGTCAAATCTGTCCATGGGGACATTGCCAC
>OGXW01002541.1_pt1 | contig 12828 bp, 9 predicted proteins | sample 1576341 | NCBI WGS metagenome assembly OGXW01 (sample SAMEA3541592, study PRJEB24748) | human gut metagenome | biome: human gut; feature: human-associated habitat; material: faeces | place: China | collected 2012
AAGAAGTAACATCAAGTGATGGAAGTACAAAAACAATGTATGATATGTGGATAGGCGGAGAAAATGGAGTATTACAAACAGGTACTAATGCTTCAGGTATGTTTGCTTATCTAACTAATATAGAAAAGTTAGACTTATCAAAACTAGATACTTCATACATAACAAATATGTCTAAGATGTTTTATATGAGTTCGGGTTTAAAATCAATAGATTTGTCTAACTTTGATACAAGCAATGTTACTAATATGAATGGTATGTTCTGGGGATGTTCTAGTCTAGCAAGTTTAGATTTAAAAACATTCAATACTAGTAAGGTAACAGATATGAATAATATGTTTGCAGAATGCTCTAACATAACAGAATTAGACTTGTCTAATTTTGATATATCAAATGTTACTACGATGGGTAATCCATATAGTTATGGTTATGGTGGTATGTTTAGAAATTGTAAATCATTGAAGAAATTAAATGTAAGTTCATTTAATACTTCAAAAGTAAAGTATATGAGTAATATGTTTCAAGGATGTTCTAGTTTAACTAGTCTAGACTTATCTAATTTTGATACTAGTAATGTGACAGCAATGGCTTCAATGTTTGCTACGTGTACTAATCTAACAAGTTTAAATCTAACAAGTTTTAATACTAGTAAAGTAACAAATATGCAAGGTATGTTTTATGGTTGCGGTAGTCTGACCACTTTAGATTTATCAAACTTTAATACTAGTAAAGTAACACTAACGAATAATATGTTTTATGGATGCTCCAATCTAACTACTTTAGATTTATCTAGTTTTAATACATCAAATGTAACAAATATGCAAGGTATGTTTTCTGGTTGCAGTTCTTTAGTTAATTTAAACTTGTCTAGTTTTAATACATCAAATGTAACTAATATGCATAGTATGTTTTCTGGTTGCAGTTCTTTAGTTAATTTAAACTTGTCTAGTTTTAATACATCAAATGTAACTAATATGAATGGTATGTTTTATTATTGCAGTTCTTTAGTTAATTTAAACTTGTCTAGTTTTAATACATCAAATGTAACTAATATGAATGGTATGTTTTATTATTGCAGTTCTTTAGTTAATTTAAACTTGTCTAGTTTTAATACATCAAATGTAACTAATATGTATAGTATGTTTGCCTTTTGTAAAAATATTAAAACTATATATGTATCTGATTTATGGAATACATCAAATGTTACTAGTTCTTCTTTAATGTTTCATTCTTGTACTTCTTTATCTGGAGCAGTATCCTACGATAATACAAAAACAGATATATCTATGGCTAATTATACTACTGGATATTTAACATATAAAAGTAATAACTAAGAAAGATATGACTAATATCTTTCTTTTAGTATATATTTATGGCTTATATATAATGGGTATGTAGATACATTGTTATTAGACTATAGGCTAATAACAACACTTTAATACCTTAGAATTAAAGCGAATATAATATATTATCTAAATATGTCGAATATCTTTACAAATAAATAAACTATTGCTATAATGTAAGTGTAAAATAAAGGAGAGCCTATGATTACACAAACTATAGATATATCTAATGTAAAAAAGATATTAAAATGTTGTCCACATTACGATGATATAATAAATTCAGAAGTCGACTATGAAGATGAATTATCATTTGATTTAATAGATTGGTATAAAGATTTAATATTCTCTTGTAATGCCGATAACGAAGAAGAAGTAAAAATAATTAGATTAATTGATAGAAGTCTCTATATGTATGTAAATAGTTATAAATATAAAATAGGCTTAAAAAAAATAATAGATATAAAAGATATAGATTTAAATAGTGATAAAAGTATTAAAAATCTAATTAAAAAGATTATTAATTATACCACTAAATATGAAAATAACGAAATATTAAATATTACTAATGGAAGATGGCTATAAAATATTATAGCCATCTTAAATATTTAATAAACAAATTTCATAATAATATGATAAAATAATAAGTAGGTGGTAGTATGTATATAAATGTATTAACTCAAATAGGAGCCAAAGCAGTAGATCAAAATTATATCTATTCAGTACCAAAAGAATTAATAAGTAAAATAAAAGTAGGTATTAGAGTAAAAATAAGTTTTGGTAAAATGATTCTTGAAGGATTTGTTACTAAGATAAATCCAGATATAAATTATGATAAAACCAAAATAAAAGATATACTAGATATAGTAGATGATACTCCAGTATTAAATAAAGAAATGCTTCTTCTAGGTAAAGATATGAGTAATAAACTATTATGTTCATTAGTATCATCCTATCAAGTAATGCTACCTAAAGCCCTAAAAGCTGAAATAAATACCAATATCAAAATAAAATATAATAAATATCTTAAAAGATTAAAAAGTATTGAAGAAATAGATGAATATATTAAAAATTGTAAATATGAAAGTCAAATAAATATATTATGTAAGTTAAAAGAAGGGGATATTCTAATAACTAAAATGACTAGTAGTATTAATACTATTATTAAATATGGTTTTGCTAAAATAGTCATGGAAGAAGAAAAAAGATATAATTATACAGGTTCACATAACTATAAGAAAGTAGAACTAACTGATAAACAAAAAGAAGTAGCTTCTAGAGTAATAAATTCATTCGGTACTTCAAAAACATTTCTTTTATATGGAGTTACCGGTTCTGGTAAAACTGAAGTATATATGAATATTATAGAGAAGACTATTAATAATGGAAAGACCGCTATTATGTTAGTACCAGAGATAAGTCTAACACCTCAAATAGTAGGTAAATTTATCTCTAGATTTGGTAATATAATATCTGTATTACATTCTAAATTATCTGATACTGAAAGATATGATGAATATAGAAAAATAACCGAAGGTAAATCTAAGATAGTAATAGGTACAAGAAGTGCTATCTTTGTACCATTTAATAATATTGGAGTAATAATAATCGATGAAGAACATACTTCTTCATATAAACAAGAAAATCATCCAAGGTATAATGCCAAAAATATAGCTATTTGGCGTAGTAACTATCATAAATGCCCAGTATTACTAGGTAGTGCTACTCCTAGTCTAGAATCAATGGCAAGAGCAGGTAATAAAGTATATGAACTTCTAACACTAACTACTAGAGTAGGATCTAGTACTCTTCCTAAAGTCCAAATAGTAGATATGAAAGAAGAAGTAAAAAAAGGCAATTTCATATTATCAAGTATTTTAAAAGAGAAGATAAAAGAAAAACTAGCTAAAAATGAACAAGTAATATTACTTCTAAATAGAAGAGGATACTCTTCAGTAATAACCTGCAGGGACTGCGGTTATACTTTGAAATGTCCAAACTGTGATATTACCTATACTTATCATAAAAGTAGTAACAATCTAAAATGTCATTACTGTGGTAAAGCAGTACCATTAAATAATAAATGCCCTAAATGCGGGGGAGAAAATGTCAAAGACTATGGTCTTGGTACTGAGAAACTAGAAGAAGAATTACATAAATTATATGACGCTAAAATAGTTAGAATGGATGTCGATACCACTAGTAAAAAAGGACAACATGAAAAAATAATTGAAGACTTTGGTAGTCATAAATATGATATCTTAATAGGTACACAAATGATAGCTAAAGGCTTAGATTTTCCACTGGTAACTCTTGTGGGAGTAGTATCAGCAGATTCCTCATTAATGGTACCAGACTTTAGAGCAGGAGAAAATACCTTCCAGTTACTTTCCCAAGTATCTGGTAGAGCGGGCCGTAGTACAAGTCCTGGTGAAGTAATAATCCAAACATATAATAAAGAACATTATAGTATCGAATTATCTTCAAGACACGACTATATAAGTTTCTATAAAGAAGAAATGCAAATGCGTAAAATGCTAAAATATTCACCATACTATTATATGACTTTAATTAGTATTACCTCTAAAGATTATAATATAGGTTTTGAAGAATCCGGTAAAATAGGAAACTATTTAAAAAGTAAATTAAATCCCAGTACCATAATATTGGGACCTACTACTGCAAGTATGTTTAAAATAAATAATATATATCATTATCAAATAATATTAAAATATCAAAAGGATAATAACCTATATGATACATTAAAATTTATTGATAGTATGTATAAAAATAATTCCAAGGTAAAAGTAGAGTTTGATTTTGATCCAATAAGGATATAAAAATCTTGCTCTTTTTTTCTTTTTACTATATAATTTAATTATGGTAGGTGATAGAGAATGAAGAAGTTATCAAATAAAGGATTTACTTTAATAGAGTTATTAGCCACAATATTAATAATAGGTTTAGTATTAGGTCTAACAACATATGGTATTATTAGTTCAGTAAAAAGTGCTAAAGATGAAGGCTCAAAATTAACATTAGCTGGTATAAAAGAAGCTGCTAGAACATATTCAAATGAATACACAGATGATACTTGGAAGGCTTCTAATAAACTTAATAATATATATTTTTGTACTACAATACAAGAACTTATTAATAAGGGTCTTTTAGATAAAAATGCTAAAAATGTTGAAGGTAATACAATAGGTTTAAATGATTATATAGCAGTAGTAAAAGATAAAACTACTAAAGTAATAAAAAAAGAATTTGTTTTAACTTTACAAGCCTTCAATGAAGATGAAGAAAAACACGAGGCACATCAATATTGTACTGGTAATATTAAACCAGAAGATATAAAGAAATTGCCTATCATTAACAAAAAAAATACATATACTGATACTATAATTGCAGAATTTACAGATGCCGAATTTAAAACTAAAGATGGTAATGTTAGTAATATTAAAAAGAGAGAATGTCTTTATGACGAAACTACCAGTGGTAATTTTACAAGCAAAGGTACAATCACTAATAAAGAGTGTAAGATTGAAGGATTAGTGCAAAACAAAAACTATTATGTTAAAGTTTGTATGACATCAAAAAATGATTCACGTGCTTGTTCTACTCCAGAAATAGTTAAAACAAAAGAAGTAAAATCTCCAAGTATAAATATAAATACAAATGATAGTATTAAGATAACTTATGATGATACCAATATAATAGATGAAAATGGTAATCAAAATGGTAATCATTATTTTAAATCTGATGTTAATGCTACATCTAATAAAAATGTAAGTACTTGTAACGAAGAGGGAGAAACTTTTTCTTGTAGTAGTGATAGTACTATAAATATTACAGAAGATAAATGGTATAAAGTAGATGACAAAGAAGTTAAATTATCTTATACAAATAGTGGAGATATTACTATAGCTGCGGTAACTAGAGACAAGAGTGGTAATTATAAATCTACTGATAAAAACTATAGTTTATATAAGATTATATTTAGTAGAGGAACTGCTGATACAATTGGTGGACAAACTAATGATATTAAAAAATTGTGTTTGGTAAATAAGGATGAAACATGTACTATTACTTCTCCAATTATAAAAAAAGCAGGATATAATGTAGTTGGTTGGAACACCGATAGTAATGCTATGACAAGTACTTGGTCACAAAACACTTCAAAAAATATAAATAAGAGTGAAACATATTTTCCAATAGTAAAATTAAAGACGTATACTATAAAATATAATGCTAATGGTGGAAGTGGTGCGCCTAGTAATCAAGTAAAAGAACATAATAAAAACATAACTTTAAGTACTAGTAAACCTATTAGAACAGGATATACGTTTGTTAATTGGAATACTAGTAGTGCTGGTAATGGAACCTCATATTCTGCTGGTGCAACATATTCTGGTAATAGTGATATAACTATGTATGCTCAGTGGCGTAGAAATAGAGTAATAATAAACTTTAGTGTTAATGGTGGTACCTTGATATCTACGGCAGCATATTCAGTAGATGCAAATGGTATAGTTACTAAAAATGGTAGTAATTTACATTCAATGTATTATAATGATACTATTATGTCTACTGGATTACCTAATTATAATAATTCAAGTTATTTAAATATTATGCGAAATGGTTATGAAGGTGTAAGTGGAGCAGAATGGAAATGTTTAAGTGGAAACTGTACTAAGCAAACATATAGTCAAGATACAAATACATATAAAGCTAGTGATTTCTGTGCTGCTAGTAAAACTGATTGTACAATAACGCTTGGAGTTAATTGGACTGAAGTTAGTACAAAAACAATGTATATAAATGCTAATATTGGTTTAAATTGCCGTAGTGGTTCAGGAACAAGTTACTCTATAGTTACAGCTTATGCCTGCGGTGTACCAGTTAAAGTAAGAACTAAGCTAGTTAATGATTGGTGGTATGAGGTTGATGATAAATGCTACATGTCAAAAGGTGGAACAGGTTCAGATGGTAACTGGAAAGATTATTTGGTTGATAGTAGAAGTAAATTAACTTGTCCAACCAGTTCTGGCGGTTCTGGAGGCTCAGGCGGTGATTCTGGTGAAGGAAAATTGTTAAATTGTACTTGTAATGAAGATGCTGATTGCGGTGTTGCAGGAGGTAATTTAATTAATTTATATTGTGATACAAATATGAAGAGTGGAAAAACAGAAAAAGAAGGAAAATATATGTGTGCTTGGAAAAATAAATACAAACCAAATGTTACACATTGGTGTTGGACTCGATAAAAAGACAAATATTTAATTATAATAAAAAACTACTTAAAAAAAATTAATAGAAAGTAAGAAAACAAGTAAATATTAAAATACTTGTTTTTTTATACAAATTTTTCTTATTGTTTAAGCAAGCAAGAAATGCATTATATTTCAGTTATAAAATATCTTGCTCTTTTTTACCTTTTACTGTATAATTTAATTATGGTAGGTGATAAAGAATGAAGAAATTATCTAATAAGGGTTTTACTTTAATAGAGTTATTAGCCACAATATTAATAATAGGTTTAGTATTAGGTTTAACAACTTATGGTATTATTAGTTCAGTAGATAAGGCTAAAACTACTAGTACAACAATATCAGTAAGTGGTATAAAAGAGTCTGCACGAACATATTCAGGTGAATACACTGATGATACTTGGAAGGCTTCTAATAAATCTAATAATATATATTTTTGTACTACAATACAAGAACTTATTAATAAGGGTCTTTTAGATAAAAATGCTAAAAATGTTGAAGGTAATACAATAGGTTTAAATGATTATATAGCAGTAGTAAAAGATAAAACTACTAAAGTAATAAAAAAAGAATTTGTTTTAACACCACAAATTAGTGAGAATGAAACGGATAAAATAGAGGCATTTAATTATTGTACTGGTGGTAAAAAACCAGAAAATATAAAGAAACTCCCTACTATTAAAGGGGAAAAAACATATACTGATACTATAATTGCAGAATTTACTGATGCCGAGTTTAAAACTAAAGATGGTATTAGTAGTAATATAACAGAAAGGAAATGCAGCTATGCTAAGAGTAGAATTGATGGCGGAAATGCAGAATTTATAGAAAATAACAATACTACAATTAATGGTAATAAATGTAAGATTACAGGACTAGAATCAAATACGGGATATGACATAAGAGTATGTATGACATCAAGTAATGATTCAGAGGCATGTACTACAAAAAATATTAAAACACTAGATATAAAAGAACCTACTATAAGCATAAATGGTAATGATAGTATTAAGATAACTTATGATGATACCAATATAATAGATGAAAATGGTAATCAAAATGGTAATCATTATTTTAAATCTGATATTAATGCTACATCTAATAAAAATGTAAAGAAGTGTACATTAAGTACTATAACAAATAATTATGTTTGTGATAAAGAGACCAAGGAAATATCAATTAATTCTTGGTATAAAGTATCAGATAAAGAAGTAATACTTTCTTATACAGAGAATGGGGATTTTGATGTTACTGCTGAAACAAGAGATAAAAGTAATAATTCTAAGTCAAGTACAAAAAGTTTTAGTTCTTATATAACTATATTTAGTAGAGGAACTGCTGATACAATTGGTGGACAAACTAGTGATATTAAAAAGTTATGTTTAGCAGATAGAAATAAAAGTTGTACTATTACTTCTCCAATTATAAAAAAAGCAGGATATAGTGTAGTTGGTTGGAATACTAATAGTAGTGCTACAACAAGCAGTTGGAATGTAAATATTTCAAAATCTATAAATAAGAGTGAAACATATTATCCAATAACTAAATTGTCAACATATACCATAACATATAATAATAATAATGGAAGTGGATGTACATCAAAGACTGTTAATTATAATTCACAAATTGGTACTTTATGTACTCCAAAAAGGAAAGGCTATACTTTTATTGGATGGTATAACCCTGATTACAAAGACAAACCTTTAAATTATTATGCTGATACAAATCCAGATTTATATAATGCTTTTAATTATGATGCAGATAAATTATATAACCATTATTTAACATATGGTGTAAATGAAGGCCGAAGAGTAGCACAATATTTATCATCTGATACATATAACTATACAAAAAATATAACAGTCTATGCTGGCTGGAAGGCAAATAAAATTAAAATTAAATATAATGTTAATGGTGGTCAATTAAATACTAATAATTCTGCTTATAGTACAAGTGGATCATATGTAACATTAAACGGAAGTACAATAATAGAAGCATATAATTATGGTGATATGTTGGGTTCGAATGGTTTATATAATTATAATAATCCTGCATATATAAATATTGTAAGAAGTGGCTATAAAGCAGTTAGTGGTAAAGAATGGTATAATGATGCAAAAAATACATTTAATCAAGCAACTAGATATGATGTCAATGATTTATGTGATGCATCTAATTCAGATTGTGAAGTAACATTATATGTTAATTGGATTAAGGAAGATTCTATTAATGATTATAGATGTTCAGGTAGTGATTACTATTATATTACTACATGTGATTCTGCTTCAAGCGCTGATGCAAGATGTAACTACACATCAAAGAATAAACAAAGTACATCAGGCACTATTCTCAGAAATAATTTAACACAATGTCATAAAGTTACATTTTATGCTGATGGAGGTAAATTTAGTGATGGCACTACAGAATTCTTCTTTATGGCCACCGCAGGAGTAAGGTATACCTTTGATAGTAGTTATTATTTAACGAATATTACTATGCCAAGGATATCAAGAAGCGGCTGCTCACTATATGGTTGGTACTATTATCCAGAAAGTAAAGTCATTAGGCAGTGGTTTGATGTTGATAGCGATGAATATAATATTGAACTTAAGGCTAATTGGTATTGCCCTAGTAGTGGTGGTACTGGTGGTGGTGGTACTGGCGGTTCTCCCGTAAAACCATGTGGCTATTGTACTAAAGATAGTCAATGTAGTGCTAGTAATTCATGTGGTGCTGCATGCGTAAATAACCAGTGTAGAGTATATCAGCAAAAGCCAAATGGTAGTTGTACAGGAACTTATGATGCATGTAATTAGAGGTGAAATATTATGAAAAAAAAGATATTAATTATACTACTATTAGTACTAGTATTTGCAATTATTTTTGTAACTATTATTTATATTACAAATAGAAATAATATAAAAATAGAAGAACTATATGGAACATGGACACTTGAAGAAAATAAAACTATATTAGATGGAAAAGAAACTTCTAATATGGTTCCATGGAGATGTGTTATTGAATTACAAAAAAATAATAATATGAAACTTTGCTACTATAATAGTGATGATAATATCGAGTGTGGCACAGTAAATTATACATATGAAGGCGGTATCTTAAATATTAAAGATAATGATTGGTATTTAAAAGGCAAATATTATGTTACTTTAGAGGATGCCAATATGCTGATATTAAAACAAGAAATTTCAAAAGAGGAACAAACTATCATTTATTATAAAAGAAGCTAAAAAATATGAATTTATTTCATATTTTTTTCTTATTACTAATATATTTAAATAGAAAGAAGAGGAAAGAATATGATTAATAAGAAAAATTTATGGTTTTTAACATTATTTAGTTTAGTATTAGTATTATCTATTTATTATGTAACAATGCCTAATGAAGTATTTGATAAAGATTTATCAAATAAAGAATCAGAAACTACAAGTACAGAAATAAAAGAATCAAGTGTAGTTGCTTCTCTTAAAGTAGAAGATGATACCACAGTTAAAGAAAAAATAAATAGCTTGAAAGAAAAAATTACTGATAAAAGTGTCAGTATCGAAGAAAAAAACAATTATTTTGAAGAATTAAAATTAATAAATAAAAATTCTTCTAAAGAAGAGACAATAGAAACTAAGATAAAAGAAATGTGCAGTTGTGATAATTTTGTTAAAATAGATGGTGATAATGTAAGAGTCGTACTCGATTCAGATGATTCTAATACCTCTAAAGCTAATGAGATAATGCGACTAGTTCAAAAAGAGTTTGACAATAAGATGTATATTTCGGTAAAATTTAATTAAATTAGGTTAAAATACCTCACTTTATTTTAATATAGGAATACAATAATATGAAAAGACATTGACCACCCTATGTACAAGGGAAGTGAGGTATTTATGAGTAAAGGTATATTAACCAAAAGAGAAAAAGAAGTATTTTCGTTACTAGTGGATAATAAAAGTACGAAAGAAATAGCTGATATTTTAAATATTAGTGAGAAGACAGTTAGAAATCATATTTCTAATACTATGCAAAAACTATCTGTAAAAGGAAGAGCACAAGCGGTGGTAGAACTAATTAGGCTTGGTGAAATATCATTATAAGCACAAATTGTGCTTTTTTCTTTTTCTCATGTAATTTATTTACTAATTAACACATATATTTTACTAGGTGATAGGTTTATGTTAAAAAGAATGTCTATTAAAAAAATAATGGTATCTACTGCAGCAGTTTTACTGCTGCTAATAATATATTTAATACCAGATAATAGAAAAGAAATAGAATTAAAAAACAAAGATATTGAATATACTTATAATAATATTACTGATACAATATATTTAATAGATAAAAATGATTATGTAGCAAGAACAAATATTGTTAGTTGTAATTGTAATGATATAGATAAAGCTAAAGATCTATTAGATAGTCTTACTATTGGAGGAAAAAAATCAAATATTATTCCTAATGGTTTTAGGAGTATTATACCACCAGATACTAGTATACTTAATATAGAATTAAAAGATAAAGTATTAACAATAGATTTTTCTAAAGAATTTCTTGATGTATCAGAAGTAGAGGAAGAAAAGATGATTGAATCAATAATTTATACTTTAACTAGTATCAAAGGTATAGATAAAATAATAATTAAAGTAGAAGGAAATATATTAACAAATCTTCCACATAGCAAAAAAATAATTCCTTCAGTATTAGATAGAAGTTATGGTATAAATAAAGAATATGAATTAACAACGATTAATAATATTGATTCATATACGGTATATTATGTAAATAAATATAACGATAGTAATTATTATGTACCAGTAACTAAATATATAAATAAAGAGGAAATAGAACCGGTAAAAGTAATAATTAAAGAATTAAGCAGTTCTCCAATATATGAAACAAATTTAATGAGTCATTTAAATGCCGGTGTAGTATTAAATGACTATGAATTAGAAGGTAATAATTTAAAATTAAATTTCAATGAACTATTATTAAGTGATCCAGATAGTAACAAAATACTTGAAGAAGTTATATACACAATAGGACTTTCTATGAATGATATATATAATAATTTAGAAACAGTATCTTTTTATGTTAATAATAATGAGGTATATGCTTTAACATTAAGTGATTTAAAATAAAAAATATTTTCTTTCAATTGACTAATAAACTTCAAAATGATATACTTAAATAGAAAGAGTAGGAGATATCTATGAAAGAAAATAAAAAAGTTAAAATAATTGGAACTATTATTGGTATAGTACTATTTGTTATATTGATCGCAGGATTTACTTTTGCTTGGTTTACTTGGGAAAGTAGTAGAATAAATATAAGTGGTAATACAGCTTGTTTTAATATTAATTATACCGAAGGCAATTTAGTTACTGATGATATGCTACTTGTAGATGCTAATAAATTAATATCTAATAATAAGATTACAATAAAAAGAGGAATGGCTGTAACTAATTTAAGTGCTAGCAAAGATCCAAAATGCACAAAAGTAAAAGCCAAATTATCCATTCAATTAAACGCAGATTTAATACCAAGCATATATAATGCTTCGGGTAGTTGTTCTGGAGCACTAAATTATGTAGTAGCAAGTTATGATGCATCCCTATTTTCTGGAGTTGATGCAAGAACGCTAGAAAATATGACTTTTGATATTTTAGCTACAGATACTATTCCAAGTTCTGGTAGTAGAACTGTCTATGAAAAAGCACTTGCTGATGACGGTACAAGACAAGATTATCTAATAATATTTTATATAGATGGAAATAAGGCTAATGATGATATTGATAGTAAAAATATTATTGTTAAAGCTAATGTGACTGCTGTTCAAACTAATTAAAAAAAATACTAGAATAATAAACTCTAGTATTTTTTAATTACTCCAAAATAGGTGAAAAGTAAAATAAAAAAGCCTTATTTTATAAGGCTTTAATATTTAAAGTGGTGTCCTGGTGGAGATTCGAACTCCAGACCGATCGCTTAGAAGGCGATTGCTCTATCCAGCTGAGCTACCAAGACATCAGTCAATATAGATTATACAACAACATTAAAAAAATAGCAACCATTTTTTAAAAAAAATTGCAAAAATTTAATATTTAATATATAATTTAATTGTAGGTGAGTAATGAAAAAGAAAATTAATATTATATATTTACTATTTATGTTATTTTTAGTACTATTAAACTACATTACTAAGAATAGTAATA
>OGXW01002546.1_pt1 | contig 12818 bp, 12 predicted proteins | sample 1576341 | NCBI WGS metagenome assembly OGXW01 (sample SAMEA3541592, study PRJEB24748) | human gut metagenome | biome: human gut; feature: human-associated habitat; material: faeces | place: China | collected 2012
GTTATTGCTGATTGGAAAAAAGGAAAACTAATCCCCATTTATCAAGAAAAAGAAATTTCCAGTTTTACGGAGACTCAAATTAAAGTTTGCAGAGCGGAAGAATGAGCTGGATAAATTCGGCAGATGGGGGAATTTCTCCACGTTCTATCCTGCCGACAGTTTTGGTGCTGCATCCGATAGCAGCAAGGTTATCTTGGTAAATTTTTTGAGGAAACTCTTGTAAATAAATCTTAAAATTCACAATGCAACGAACATATGTACGACATATAACCCATATTCTGTGCTACAATCCAATCACAGTAAACACAAACAGGTTTTTACAGAAAGTGGGGACAGCATAATATGGATAATGAATTTGACTACATATCATCAGTTAAGGAGCTCACTTGTGAGGAATTAGCCGAGCATATTGACAAGGATATAACATCCTACGATTTATCAAGGATGGATTGGGAGGAGTATCTGATACACTTCACATGTCTGGTATCAGAGCTTAAGGAATATCGCAATGAGCTGGCAAAGAAGCATTCTGATATAGACCAGAAGATATGTGACATCCTGCACTATATTGAGTTGTGCGAGACCAATGATGATGAGGCGGTGGCATTAATCGAGCTGCTCAGAGTATGCAGGACGAAAAGAAGATATATAATGGACGAGCTTCAGAAGGCAGACCAGTTTCAAAACAATCTGGGAACCAATGAGAACGTAGAAAAGGCTAAGAAAGCCCTTAAGGGAATAAAGGGACTTGAGACCAGAAAGTATAAGCCAAGGAAGTATGAGGAACTATTTCAAAATGGTGTACTGAAAGAGAAAGGTTGAAATAGAAGTGTGAAGCTAAAGTTGTAAATGTGTAATAAACATGATAGTATTGGTATTTAGTTACACATAAATTATGTTGTAAATTATTAATTTAAGGAAATGTACATGATTTTAAATAAACGAAGTATACCAATACTAGACCGGGATAACTTGAATTTGTAAATCTCTACATGTAAGTTAATATGCATATAAAAACGAAGATTAGGGAAAAATTCAAGGAGAATACAATGAGCAACCCAATAAAAAATTTAACAAAAAAAGAGTGGATATTATACTTATTGTAATGTGGGTGCTGGCGTCAATTGAGAATCCGGCATATATACCTGTAGTGGTGAATTTCATAATTTTCTTTTTCAATGATATGTATGGATTTGTTAGCTGGAAGAGAAGAGAAGCGTAGAACATATTTGAATAAAATTTGATATTGGCAAATCCTGATATATGTGGGGATGATATAGCAAAATCACAGAAAATAATATTCTGTGTGGAGCTATGTCATTCCCCTTTTTGATATAAATAAAATCTATAACCAGTTAGCGTTTTTTCGTAATCCCAATTTCATTTACAAACATAATTTCATATGGTAGTATTTTTATATTCTATTAATCATATTAAAATAGTGGGAATTGAAAGAGGTGAAGATATGGCAAATGTAGCAAAACAGTTAACAGAGTTAATCGGACACACACCACTGCTTGAGCTTTCAAACTATGAGAAAGAGTTTGGACTTGGAGCAAAGCTTATTGCAAAGCTGGAATATTTTAACCCATTAGGAAGCGTGAAGGACAGAGTAGCAGCAGCCATGATAGAGCAGGGAATAAAGGACGGCAGGATAAATCAGGAGACCATAATCATAGAGCCAACCAGTGGAAACACAGGAATCGGGCTGGCTTTTGTAGCGGCAGCAAAGGGACTTCACCTAATCCTTATTATGCCGGATACCATGAGTGTTGAGAGAAGAAAAATTGTCACAGCACTTGGCGCAGAAATCCGCCTCACTCCTGGAAGAGAGGGAATGAGAGGAGCAATCGAGGAAGCCCAAAGGCTTGAGCAGGAATATGGCAATGTCTTTATTCCACAGCAGTTTGAAAATGAAGCAAATCCAAAAATCCATGAGGTCACTACCGCAAAGGAAATCTGGGAGGATTTGGATGGGAAGGTGGATATATTCGTATCATCTGTAGGAACTGGTGGAACAATCACAGGCACAGGTCTTGGACTCAGAAAGAAAAATCCTGATGTGAAGATTGTGGCTGTAGAGCCAAAAAGCTCTCCGGTTTTATCAGGAGGAAAGCCTGGACCACACAAGATACAGGGAATAGGTGCCGGTTTTATACCCAAGGTCATGCGCATGGATATAGTAGACGAGGTTATTGCAGTCGAAAATGATGATGCCTTTGACAAAGCAAGGGCAGTGGCAAAAAGTGATGGACTATTAGTCGGTATCTCCTCAGGAGCTGCAATATATGCGGCAACAGAGCTTGCAAAGAGACCTGAAAATCAGGGCAAAAACATAGTAGTGCTCCTGCCGGATACAGGAGAGCGCTACCTGTCCACCCAGTTATTTGAAGTGTAATATGTCAGCTTATATATGTGCATAAATGAGATGAATAAAAAGACGTCATAAGATAAGTGGCAAAACATTTGATATTTCACCAGAGCATCCGGAACTTACATAGGTCAGTCTGAGATAGGAAATGTATATATGAGAAAAAGAATAATTACAGCGAGCTTGTTGGCAGCAGCCCTCCTCACAGGCTGTGGAGGAAAGAATGATGATGGAAGCATCACCATCACGAATGTGTCCTATGATCCGACAAGAGAATTTTATGAAAAATACAATCAGATATTTGAGTCATATTATGAGGATAAATACGGTGAGCAGGTCAATGTAATCCAGTCCCATGGAGGTTCGGGTTCTCAGGCCCGTTCAGTAGTGGAGGGCTGTAATGCAGATGTTGTAACTCTTGCCCTTGAGCACGATATAGACCTGATACAAAACACCGGGCTTATCTATGAGGGCTGGATAGATGAATTTCCACAGGATTCATCACCTTATACTTCAACTATTGTTTTTCTTGTGAGAAAGGGCAATCCAAAGGGCATAGAGGACTGGGACGATTTGGTTAGGGATGGTGTGGAGGTAATCACACCAGATCCAAAGAGCAGTGGAGGAGCATGCTGGAACTTTCTTGCAGCCTTGGGTTTCGCAAAGACAAATTATACAGAGACTGATGACCAGAAAGAATTCATGAGAAAGCTTTATGAAAATGTGCTTGCCATGGATTCGGGAGCAAGAGGTGCGACCACTACATTTGTGGAAAACGGTCAGGGAGATGTGCTGATAGCTTGGGAAAATGAAGCTTTGACCACACTGGAATCCTATCCGGACCAGTATGAGCTGGTGAATCCATCTGTCAGCATTCTGGCACAGCCCAGTGTGGCAGTTGTTGATGACAATGCAAGAAGTAATAAGACAGAAGAGGTCAGCAGCGAATATCTGAATTATCTCTACAGCGATGATGCCCAGAGGCTTATAGGAGAGAGCGGTTACAGGCCGACAAATGAAAAAATATTAGAGGAATTTTCGGACAAATTTGATTTAGACATAGAGCTTTGGACTATAGATGATTTTGGCGGATGGGAAGAAGCTTATGAGACATATTTTGATGATGGAGCAATGTTTGATGAAATTTATGGTGGCTAAGAACAGAAAAAAAATGAATACAAAAGTCATACCGGGTTACCATCTTTCGATGGGAATAGTCATCACCATGCTTTCAGTCATTGTGTTGATTCCCTTAGCGTCGGTACTGGTCTACTCGCTTAAGATATCGCCGGCAGAGTTCTGGCAGCTTATCCTAAAGGAAAATGTGAGAAATGCCTTTATAACCAGTATCACAAGCTCTTTTATAGCGGCAATCATTAATGTAGTATTTGGACTGATTGTGGCATGGACCCTTGTTAAATACGAATTTCCGGGCAAGTGGCTCTTAGATGGACTAATCGAATTACCCTTTGCCCTGCCAACAGCGGTAGCAGGAATCACCCTGTCAAAGCTCTATTCCACCAATGGATTTTTCGGAAAAGGCTTATCACAAATAGGAATAGATGTGGCATACACCCAGACAGGAATAATCGTAGCCCTGGTATTCGTAGGACTGCCCTTTGTAATAAGAGCAGTGCAGCCAATTCTTGAAAAAATGGATAGCCAATATGAAGAAGCAGCCTTTATGTTAGGCGCGAGCCCTAAAATAACATTTTTCAGAGTGATTCTCCCGGAGCTTAGACCAGCCCTCCTAACAGGATTTGGCTTGGCATTTGCCAGAGGAATCGGTGAATATGGAAGCGTAATATACATATCGGGCAACAGTGCCAGAAACAAGACACAGGTAGTGTCATATGTAATAATGCAGAAGTTAAGCTACATAGATTATGCCAGTGCAACAGCGATTGCATTGGTGATGTTGATTATATCATTCCTTGTACTGCTATTTGTAAACATAGTTCAGGTGAAGCAGTCAAGGAGAACCAATCTTGGAGCTTAATACAAAGAAGAATAATCATGGTAAAAAGCAGCTATGCAAATGGATTTTAGTGTGAGTCATTAATGTAGGTAGCAAATGGGATAGTGCTACTATTAAACAAAACATACTAAGAAAACTGTAAGCAATTATGCAATAAATAAAAATATGAAAGCAATGTAAATAGACTTGGAAACAGTTTCTAGCATCCAGAGAATATGCCAGAGGCATATTCAATTGGATGCGACTTAAAAAATTGCAACGTGGAGATAGGAATATCGAGATACGATAACCGATTGACTGTGACGTGTGGAGGATATTAGATTTTCTTAATGTTCTGCACATAACCAGCAGCTCGGCAACACGATGTTGCCGAGAGCGAGACCCGAGCCATGGATGGCGAGTGTCGAGCGGTTGCGTCAAGCTATCAATACATAAATCAGAACATTTAGAAAATATTATATCCGTAACAAGACACAGACAATCGGTTATCGTATCTCGATATTCCGAGCCATACATGCAAGAAAGGAGCCAAGGATGGAAGAACAGCAAAAACTAGAAAAAAGCAAAACCCGCACAAAGCTATGCCTGATTACAATCACAGTCCTCTTTCTGACAATAATGCTTGTGGTTCCCCTGATATCGGTAATGGCAAGTGCACTGAAAGAAGGCATAGGCTTTTATCTTAAAGCCATCTCAACAGAGTATGTGCTGTCAGCCTTAAAAGTCACACTGATAGCCACAAGCATAGCAGTCCTTGTAAATACCTTCTTTGGAATATGGGCAACCTGGCTTTTAACCAGATTTTCATTCAAGGGCAAGCAGATACTTGCAACCATCATCGACATACCATTTTCGATATCACCGGTAATCGTAGGTCTGGCATACCTAATGACCTTTGGACGATTGGGCTGGCTCTACCCGGCAATCAGAGCGATAAATGATTTCTTTGGAACAAATATAAGAATCACCTTTGCAGTGCCGGGGGTGGTGCTGGCAACGATTTTTGTAACTTTTCCATTTGTATCAAGAGAGATTATCCCAGTCTTAAATGCCCAGGGCAAGGACGAGGAAGAGGCAGCAGCCCTGATGGGAGCAAGCGGCTATACAATTTTTAGAAAGATAACACTTCCTCATATGAAATGGGGACTCATATATGGAATTATCCTGTGTGCAGCAAGAGCACTGGGAGAGTTTGGAGCGGTAAACGCATTGTCAAAGACAAGAGGAGAGACCTTCACCCTGCCACTTGAAATTGATGCACTGTATATGTCGGGCACAGACAGCTCAATCACGGCTGCCTTTGCAGTATCATCAATACTTGTAATTATTGCACTTATTATACTTTTTGCCAGAAATATAGTGGAGAGACGTCAAAGGAGATAGGTATATGTATGTTGAAATGAAAAATATATACAAAAAATATGGTGACTTCGCCGCCTCAAATAATGTGAGCTTTGGCGTTGAAAAAGGAAAGCTTGTGGCACTTCTGGGACCATCCGGAAGTGGCAAGACCACACTGCTCAGAATGATTGCGGGACTTGAGACACCAAATTCAGGAGGTATCTACATAGATGGAAAGAGAGTTAATGATATCCCGGCTGCAAAACGAGGCATAGGCTTTGTATTCCAGAATTATGCCCTCTTTCGTTATATGACGGTATACGAAAATGTTGCCTTTGGACTGGAGCTTCAGAAGATGCCTAAAAAGCAGATAAAGGAAAGGGTAGAAAAGCTCCTTGAGATGACTGGTTTATCCGAAATGGGAAAACGTTATCCAAACCAGTTGTCCGGAGGACAGAGACAGAGAGTTGCATTTGCAAGGGCGCTGGCACCGAATCCACAGGTACTGCTTCTGGATGAACCCTTTGCGGCGATAGATGCTAAGGTCAGAGGAGAGCTGCGCATATGGTTAAAGGAGCTGGTGGAAAAGCTTGGGATTACAAGCATTTTCGTGACCCATGATCAGGACGAAGCGGTGGAAGTGGCAGACGAAATCATAATCACGAACCATGGCACCATAGAGCAGATGGGCACACCCCTTGAAATATATAAGGCACCGGATACCCCATTTGTGGCTCAGTTCATAGGACATTCCACAATCGTTGAGGACTACGACAGACTAAAGGGCTTTGAAATTATAGAAAATGCCAAGAGGGCTGTTATAAGACCGGAGTTTATAAAGATTTCAAAGAGCGGCAACCTGAACCGTTTTATGTCGGCAGCAGAGGAAGGCACTGTGACAGATGTGGTTTTCAGGGGAAACAGGGTGGATGTCACTGTAAACATAAACGGAATAGAAGTCACAGGAGAGCGGTCACTGGAAAAGGACATGGTCAATGTAGGAGAAAAAGTACATGTGCTCATATACAGGCTCTATATATTTGATGAGCATAGGACCTATCTCGTGGAAAATAGTGCGATGCAGGTGGATGATGTATTTTATATATAATTTACACATCATACACAAAAATTTGAGCCGGGGAAGATACAATATTAGTGTCTAAGCATGCAGGAAAAGCTTAAAACTGCTGCAAGTGACAGGTTAGCTCGTAAGCGTATAGATACATAAAAGGAGACAAAGATGCAGATTGAGAATAAGAAGCTTTTGAAGACGGATGTCCTCATAATAGGAGGCGGAACTGCTGGCTGTTATGCGGCTCTTACAATCCGTGAGAAATCAGCCTACTCCATCATAATAGCTGAGAAAGCCAATATCAAGAGAAGTGGCTGCCTCGCTGCAGGCGTAAATGCTATAAACGCCTATATAGTAAAGGGAAGAAAGCCACAGGACTATGTGGATTATGCAAAAAAGGATGCTGACGGCATAGTTAGGGAAGACTTACTCCTCACCATGTCAGAGGGCTTAAACAGGGTCACAGAGAAAATGGAAAAACTGGGACTGGTTATCCTAAAAGATGAAAACGGCGAGTATGTGGCAAGAGGTAATCGTAATATCAAGATAAACGGAGAAAATATCAAACCGATTCTTGCATCTGCGGTTGAAGCCCTGCCGGATGTGACTGTTTTAAACAGGATAAATATCACAGACTATATAGTCGAGGATAAGGCTATAAAAGGAGCATATGGATTTTCTATTTCAGAGGGAACTGCATATGAGATAAGAGCCCAAAAAGTCATCTGTGCAACAGGAGGAGCCGCAGGACTCTACAGACCAAACAATCCGGGATTCTCAAGGCATAAGATGTGGTATCCGCCATTTAACACAGGTGCTGGATATGCCATGGGCATAAGGTGTGGAGCTGAAATGACCACCTTCGAGATGAGATTTATTGCCTTAAGATGCAAGGACACCATAGCACCAACAGGCACCATAGCTCAGGGAGTTGGAGCCAGGCAGATTAATTCCTTTGGTGAGGTCTATGAGGATAAATATGGACTGACCACATCCCAGAGAGTGTATGGAACAGTGATGGAAAACCTTGAAGGACGTGGACCATGTTATCTGAGAACAGAGGGAATATCTGAGGCACAGGATGAGTCTTTGAGAAAAGCCTATCTGAATATGGCACCAAGCCAGACCTTAAAATGGGTTGAGGCTGGTAAAAATCCAAGCCGGCAGAACGTGGAAATCGAGGGCACAGAGCCATATATAGTAGGCGGTCACACAGCCAGTGGTTACTGGGTAGATACCAACAGGCAGACTACAATTCATGGACTTTATGCCGCAGGGGATGTGGCAGGAGGATGTCCGCAGAAGTATGTGACAGGAGCCATGGTTGAGGGAGAAATCGCAGCCATAGATATAGTGAAGCATCTGGATGAGGAATGTGGAATGAAGCCATCTGCAAGGTGTGATGCTGCCACACATGAGAAGGATAAGGGTGAGACAGAAATCGCAAATAGTCAAATTCTGAAAGCCGAAACAGAAGCAACAAAAATGCAGACAGACTCAGCCTTCGAGCAGAAAATCGCCGAGTACAACCACTTCCTTGAGCCAAAGAAAGCCCAGTTCAGTACAGAGGCAATCGAGGAAGCCATGCAGAAGGTCATGGATAACTACGCAGGAGGCATCTCCACCCATTATCAGTTCAATGGCAGACAGCTTGCTCTGGCAGATGAAAAAATCAGGCAGCTTATTGAGCTTACGGATGAGCTAAATGCCACAGATATGCACGAGCTGATGTTTATATACGAGCTTAAGGAGAGGCTTCTGGTCTGCCTGTCGGTGATTGCCCACCTTAAAGCCAGAAAAGAGACCAGATGGCACAGTTTTGCGGAGAATCTTGACTATCCGGAAAAGAGTGATGAATGGCTTAAGTATGTGAATTCAAAGCTGGTTGATGGACAGCTTCAGATAATATACAGAGATTTGGTAGGAAAGGAGACACATTATGAGCATAATGATTGATAAACAAAAATGTAAGGGCTGTGGAAAGTGTACAGATGTGTGTCCGGGAAGCCTTATATATCAGGATGAGGATAGAAAGGCTTTTATCAAATATCCTAAGGACTGCTGGGGTTGTGCATCCTGCATCAAGGAGTGCCATTTCGGAGCCATAGGATTTTTCCTCGGAGCGGACATAGGCGGAAGAGGGAGCGTGATGACAGTTAAATCAGGGCCTGATACCCTGACCTGGAACATAGAAAAGCGTGATGGTCAGACAGAACAGATAATCATTAATAAAAAGGAAGCAAACAAATATTAGAAAAGGATGGTAGAGAAAATGAGCGAATTATCACATCTCGACGAACTCGAGGCAGAGGCAATATATATAATCCGTGAAGTGGCGGCTGAGTGCGAGAAGCCGGTTATGCTTTACTCGATTGGAAAGGACAGCTCCGTAATGCTTCATCTGGCAATGAAGGCATTTTATCCGGAGAAGCCGCCATTTCCATTTCTACATGTAAACACAACATGGAAATTCAAGGAAATGATAGAATTTCGTGACAGAGTTGCAAAGGAAAAGGGCATAGAGATGCTTGAGTACATCAACGAAGAGGGTGTGAAGCAGGGAATCAACCCATTTGACCATGGTTCAGCCTACACAGACATTATGAAGACTCAGGCACTTAAGCAGGCACTTGACAAGTATGGATTTACAGCAGCCTTTGGCGGCGGCAGACGAGACGAGGAAAAATCCAGAGCCAAGGAGAGAATTTTCTCATTCAGAAATGAAAATCATGCATGGGACCCTAAGAACCAGCGCCCTGAGATGTGGAAGCTCTACAATTCCAAAATCCAGAAAGGACAGGAGGTCAGGGTATTCCCGCTTTCCAACTGGACAGAGAAGGACATCTGGCAGTACATAAAGAGAGAAAATATAGAGATTCCATCACTTTATTTTGCCAAGGAAAGACCGGTTGTATACAGAGATGGCAATATCATAATGGTGGATGACGACAGGATGAAGCTTCGTCCGGGGGAGGAAATCCAGTACAAGAGTGTGCGTTTCAGAACACTGGGATGTTATCCTTTAACAGGCGGCTGCGAGTCAACAGCAGATACACTGGATGAAATCATAGAGGAGACACTAAGCGCTGTATCATCAGAGCGTACAACACGAGTGATTGACAATGAAGCAGCAGGAAGCATGGAAAGAAGAAAAAGAGAGGGATATTTCTAAAATGAGCGGATTATTAAAATTTATCACATGCGGCAGCGTGGATGATGGAAAATCAACACTGATTGGACATATATTATATGATTCTAAGCTTCTCTACGCAGATCAGGAGAAGGCTCTTGAGCTGGACAGCAAGGTGGGAAGCAGAGGCGGAGCTATTGATTATTCACTACTTCTGGATGGACTTATGGCAGAGAGAGAGCAGGGAATCACAATTGATGTAGCCTACCGTTATTTTACAACAGACAAGAGAAGCTTTATCGTGGCAGATACACCGGGTCACGAGGAGTACACCAGAAACATGGCAGTAGGAGCATCCTTTGCAGACCTTGCAGTTATCCTTATAGATGCAAAGCATGGTGTATTGGTGCAGACCAGAAGACATGCCAGAATCTGTGCCCTTATGGGAATCAGATACTTTGTATTTGCAGTAAACAAGATGGACTTGGTGGGATATGACGAGAAGCGTTTTAATGAAATCACCAGACAGATTGAGGAGCTCACCAAGGAGCTTTCACTTGAGAATATCCAGATTATCCCAGTGTCAGCCACAGAGGGAGACAATGTTACAAAGAAATCTGAAAACATTCCATGGTATGCAGGACCAGCCCTTCTATCATACCTTGAGGATATAGATATCTCTGATAACAAAGAGACAGGATTTTATATGCCGGTACAGAGAGTATGCCGCCCAGACCATACCTTCAGGGGATTTCAGGGACAGATTGAAGCAGGAAGCATCAAGGTTGGTGATACAATCACAACACTTCCAAGCAATGAGACAGCTCATGTAAAGAGCATACATATCGGTGACCAGGAAGCAGATACAGCCTCAAAGGGACAGCCAGTCACAATCCAGCTCGACAGGGAGGTGGATGTATCAAGAGGCTGTGTGCTTTCAGATGGAACAGGCGTGCAGGCAGTTTCATCAATCACAGCAACCCTGCTCTGGATGGATGATGACGAGCTCTTTAAGGGTAAGAACTTTTTCTTTAAGCTGGGCACCAAGACAATACCGGGAATTGTCACAAGCATAGAGTACGCAATTGACGTAAATACAGGAGACAAGACCAGGACAGAGACATTACGCAAAAATGAAATCGCAGTATGCAGGATATCCTTTGCAGATAAAATCGTCTGTGATCTGTTCAAAAATCACAGAACTCTCGGCGAGTTTATACTGATTGACAGAGTGACAGATATGACATCAGCCTGCGGAGTGGTAGAGGAGCTTCATACAGAGGAAAACGGACTCTATGAGGGCAGAATCGACAGAAATGTAAGAGCTGCAATTAAGGGGCAGAAAGCCATCACCGCCGTATTTGTAGACGGAGTGGACGGCGTAAACAGAGGCTTTGTAGAGGATGTAGAAAAAGCCTTAAATATAGATGGCAGACATACATACCTCTATGCACCAAAGGAAGGCGAGGACTTTGAAAATGTAGTCAGGCACCTGAACAGAGCAGGAATCGTAGTACTTCTGCTTATCAGCGAAAAACAGCAGAAAGTCCTGTCAGGAGAAAATGTATCATTTACAACAGATTGGAATAAGGATGGAAAGAGCGTGGAGACCGCAGCGGAGTATATCAAGAAGCAGTCTGTGTATGATGGGGTTATTGTGAATTCGTTTGAGTATATTTAAGAAATATTCAACTATCCGGAATTTTCGAATAGTACGGACTGTAATAAAATTCCCGCATTTAGCATGTGATTAAATCATGTCAAATGTGGGAATTTTGCATTATAAAAATTTCCTATAACAGCCCATCACTTTTCCCTATAAGCATACATCTTGACGCAATCCCCCCTTTTTGGTAATATCATAGTTATCAAGTAGGAAAACTATAAATTAAAAGAGGAAGCAGCCGTGTACGATATAATCATAATTGGAAGCGGCCCCGCAGGACTTTCAGCAGCAGTATATGCAAGGCGTGCAAATCTTGATATTGCTGTGGTTGAGAAGGAATACGAGGGAAGCGGACAGATTGCGGAAAGTGGAAATGTGAATAATTATTTAGGACTTCCAAATATAAATGGCTACGAGCTTGGTGAAAAGTTTAGAAATCATGCCTTGTCTCTTGAAGTGCCCTTTATAGAAAAGGAAGCCATAAGGATTAGCAAGATTGAGACAGCAGGCCAGCCGGAATATGAGGTCGAGTTTGATGATGGCTCAGTAGAAAATGCAAAAGCGATTGTATACACAGCTGGAGCCTATCCAAGAAAGGCAGACATAAAGGGGGAGGCGGAATACCTTGGCAAGGGCCTATCCTACTGTGCCATATGCGATGGAGCCTTTTACAAGGGCAAGATAGCAGCGGTGCTTGGTGGTGGCGATACAGCCTTGGACGATGCGCTTTATCTTTCGGATATCTGTCAGAAGGTATATGTGGTACACAGAAGAGATAAGTTCAGAGGTGCCCAGAGTACAGTCGAGCTCCTAAAGAAATGCGAAAATGTAGAGTTTATCTTAAATGACAGCGTTGTGGAAATACAGGGAGACAAGAAGCTCTCATCCATTATATTAAAGAGTGGAAAAAGTCTTGCGGCAGATGGTGTCTTTGCAGCTTATGGCTCTATTCCACAGACCAAGCTTGTTGAGGGGCTTGTGGAGCTTGACGAGAGAGGCTATGTGAAGGCTTTAGAGGATGGAATCACCCATACGCCGGATGGCAGCCGGATACAGGCTGGATTTTATGTGGCAGGAGACGCAAGAACCAAGAGACTCAGACAGGTTTCAACAGCAGTGTCGGATGGGGCAAACGCCATATACAGTGCCACAGAATATTTGCAGACAAGAGGAAAAGGGAATGAGATTTAACACCGGTTTATTACATGCAGGGGTGCAGAAGGAGACTAACGGCTCCACACTGCCGCCTGTATATCAGAC
>OGXW01002549.1_pt1 | contig 12810 bp, 10 predicted proteins | sample 1576341 | NCBI WGS metagenome assembly OGXW01 (sample SAMEA3541592, study PRJEB24748) | human gut metagenome | biome: human gut; feature: human-associated habitat; material: faeces | place: China | collected 2012
AAGATAGTGAATTTGGAGAATACAATCCAGAGCTTGCAATGATGCGAATCCCGAATATATCGCAGGCATCCGCCGTATCCTGGATGAGAGAAATGTCGCATACCAGACGGCAGAACTTGGAAAAGTAGATATCGGTGGAGGCGGAACAATTGCTTATATTATGGCACTTTATGGCATGGAAGTGATTGACTGCGGTGTTGCCGTTCTCAATATGCACGCTCCTTGGGAAATCGTCAGCAAAGCAGATGTCTATGAGACAAAAAAAGGCTATATTGTATTTTTGGAAGATGCATTTTCAGTAAAATAAGATCTGTTGAAAATAGTTTTGCTTCGAGGCATGGATCATCGCGGTCCGTGTCTCGATTTTTTTGTCCGAAAAACGATATCTTGACAATAGCCGGCTTCCCTCGTATGATAGGCTTACAATCATAAAAGAAGGGGAAATGCACATGATGATTCAAAGGGATAGTCTGACGGAAAACATGATATTACAGGGACGCTATGAAGTAAGAAAAGCCACACATACGACACAAGTAGAACGGGATTATGAAGTATACGACCGAGAGGAAAAGAAAGAATACCGGGTAAAGGAATTTTATCCGTCAAATTACTGCAGCAGGGGGGCAGACGGGCAAACAGTCATCGTGCGTGGAGCACGAAACCAATCTGTCTTTGAGCAGTCAAAGGAATGGTTCGCACAGGCCTATCGGCAGATTGCTGCCAGCACGAAAACAAAGGGGTTCCCGGAAGCAGTGCGACTGTTTTCGGAAAATAATACGGTTTATGTCATTTTAGAAAAATCAGATGGCGAGAGGCTTTCTGAGCAGATCCAGCATGCCGGCGGAAAATTGTCTTATGCCGAAAGTGTGCCCATCCTACGCGCAATTGTGGAAACCTTACTGCAAATGCAGCCACCGAAGGGATATCTGCCTCAAATTTCCAAAGAAAGCATAGTGCTCTTAAAAAAGCAGAATAAAACAGAGGTCATATTTACGGACATTGTACAGAAAGAAGATGTTATCTATTCTGTGGGGAGTCTCTGGACTGAGATGCTGACAGGATTATGCCCTCAGACATCATCCCTGCGTGCCCCGTCAGAACTGGGGGTGGAACTGCCGGCTGAAGCAGAGCAGGTGATATTGCGATGTTTGGAAAAGAATACAGAAAACAGGGTGTCTTTGGAGGAACTTCTTTCGATTCTCCCGCGAGGAAGAAAGGAGAGGATCGTGCTTACGAAAAAACAAGTTTTATTAGCTGTCACTGCACTGATTTTTGCGATGGCAGCATGGAAAAGTCTGCTTCCGAAAGAGAAAGAAGTTTTGGTCGCGGAAAAGCAACCCTTTTTAACAGAAACGGCAGATGTGGAAAGGATTGTGTCATCACCTGCCATATCACCGGGAGCGATTCGGGTGAGTGCGGCAAGTGCGCCGGCGATAACGGAGGCGGCTGTAAGCAAGGTGGTTTTAGAAGAGGTTCCGACAAATACGCCGGAGCAAACACCCGGGAAGACGAAAAAGACAAAACAGAAACGAAATAAGAAGAACAAAAAGAAGAGTGGGGAAGAAAGACAAAATAAGGTGGAGAAATCCATTGTCGTACCGAGTAAACCACATAAGCAGAAGTCGAATTTGTTTGACTTTTGGTAAAATAGGAGAAACTTATAATGTGGACATTATAAAGGTATAATAAAAAAGTTATTAAGAAGGTAAAAATAATACCTATACTTTATGACAAAAATATGTTATTCTGGAAATGGAGAAAGGAGGTTGCTAGATGCAACACAAAAAACTTATGGGGATTGTAGCTTTGCTGATGTGTCTTACGTTAGTGGCGCCGACAGTGACGATTGAGGCAGCGACAACAATCTACAACAACCAGACTGGTACGCAGGATGGGTATAATTATGAATTGTGGAAAGATTATGGGACCACAAGCATGACCCTGAATGGAGGAGGAACCTTCAGCTGCCAGTGGAGCAACATTGGAAACGCGTTATTCCGTAAAGGAAAGAAATTTGACGCGACCAAGACGTATTCGCAGCTTGGCAATATCACGATTGACTACGGCTGCAACTACCAGCCAAACGGAAACTCTTACCTCTGTGTATATGGCTGGTCAAAGAGTCCGCTTGTGGAATTCTACATCGTGGACAGTTGGGGAACCTGGCGTCCACCGGGAGGAACTTCTAAAGGACAGATTTACGTAGATGGCGGAACGTATGATGTGTACGAGACAACACGTGTAAATCAGCCATCCATCGAAGGAAACACGACCTTCAAACAGTATTGGAGTGTACGTACAAGCAAACGTACGAGCGGAACGATTTCCGTGACAGAACACTTTAAAGCTTGGGCGAACAAAGGCATGAGCCTCGGAAAGATCTATGAAGCGGCTTTGAATATCGAAGGATATCAGAGCAGCGGAAGCGCCAATGTGTATAAGAATAATATGACCATCGGCGGAAGTTCCAGCGGATCAAGCAGTTCCGGGAACTCCGGCTCAGGCAGTTCAGGAAGCACAAGTTCAAGCACGAACAAGAAAGAGTGCGAAAGCATGACACTTGGAGGCAGTTATGCCGGAAAGATCAATTCTCCATTTAGTGGAGTAGCTCTTTATGCAAATGGGGATAATTGCAAATTTACCCAGTATTTTGCTTCCGGCACACACAGTTTCTCTCTTCGTGGCTGTTCGAACAACGATAAAATGGCAAAAGTAGATTTGTACATCGGCGGTACAAAGAAAGGTACTTTTTACTATGGCGGAAGTTATCCTGCCGTATACACGATCAATAATGTAAGTCATGGAACAGGAAACCAGGAGATTAAACTGGTATGCTCCGATGACAATGGTACATGGGATGCTTATGTAGACTATCTTACATGGCAATAAAGGGAATCAATGGGTGCCCTGTTATCGGGCATTCGGAATAGAATAAACGGCTCTGTCTGCGGCAAATAATCTACCGGCTGCGGGCAGAGTTTTTTGTATTGCTGTTTTCATATCCGAAAGCACCTGAACATAGCTTTTTCAGTAGACAAAGTGTGTGAAAAATGTTATAATTTTTAAATATATGAAACAAGCAATGATCAGAAGGAGGAAATAACGTTGAATAAAGAACTCGTTATTGTGCTTGATTTTGGCGGCCAGTACAATCAGCTGATTGCCAGACGTGTCCGAGAGTGTCATGTATACTGCGAAGTACACCCATACACCCTTGGAATCGATAAGATCAAGGAAATGAACCCGAAAGGGATTATATTTACCGGTGGACCAAACAGTGTATATGCAGAAGAATCCCCACGTTATCAGAAAGAAATTTTTGAACTTGGTATCCCGATTCTCGGAATCTGCTATGGTTCCCAGTTGATGGCATATACGCTCGGTGGAACAGTGGAGACAGCACCTGTCAGCGAATACGGAAAGACAGAAGTCAAAGTGGACAAGTCATCTCTTTTGTTTAGCGATGTCGAAGAAAAGACCATCTGCTGGATGAGCCACACCGATTATATCGCAAAGGCACCGGAAGGCTTTACTATCAGTGCGACGACGCCTGTCTGCCCGGTAGCAGCGATGGAAATGCCTGAGAAAAAACTTTATGCAACGCAATTTCATCCCGAAGTTCTTCATACTCAGGAAGGTGTGAAGATGCTTTCCAATTTTGTATACAAAGTCTGTGGCTGCAGCGGTGACTGGAAAATGTCTTCTTTCGTAGAAGATACCATCCGTTCCATCCGTGAAAAGGTCGGCGACGGCAAAGTGCTCTGTGCCCTTTCCGGTGGTGTCGACTCTTCTGTGGCAGCAGTTCTTCTTTCAAAGGCAATCGGCAAACAGTTGACTTGCGTCTTTGTTGATCAGGGACTTCTGCGCAAAAATGAAGGTGACGAAGTCGAAGCTGTATTCGGTCCGGACGGCTCATACGACCTGAACTTTATCCGTGTCAACTGCCAGGAACGTTTCTATGAAAAACTTGCCGGTGTCAGTGAACCGGAAGCAAAACGTAAAATCATCGGCGAAGAATTTATCCGAGTTTTCGAAGAGGAAGCAAAGAAAATCGGAGCTGTCGATTTCTTAGTACAGGGAACGATTTACCCGGACGTGATCGAATCCGGTCTCGGTAAATCCGCAGTCATCAAGTCCCACCACAATGTCGGTGGTCTTCCGGACTGCGTTGATTTCAAAGAAATCATCGAACCTCTCCGTCTCCTTTTCAAGGACGAAGTTCGTAAAGCCGGCCGTGAACTTGGCATCCCGGAATATCTGGTAAGCCGCCAGCCATTCCCGGGTCCGGGCCTTGGAATCCGTATCGTCGGCGAAGTAACGGCAGAAAAAGTCCGCATCGTTCAAGACGCCGACTACATCTACCGCGACGAGATCGCCAAAGCCGGCATCGAAGGCCTCGGCCAGTACTTCGCAGCCCTCACCAACATGCGCAGCGTCGGTGTTATGGGTGACGAACGTACCTACGACTACGCCGTAGCTCTCCGCGCCGTGAACACAACCGACTTCATGACCGCCGAGTGCTCCGAAATCCCATTCGAGGTACTCCAAAAGGTAATGAACCGAATCATAAACGAGGTGAAAGGGGTCAACCGCGTAATGTACGATCTGACCAGCAAGCCACCTGGAACGATAGAGTTTGAATAGGAGCTAGTTAATACAAAGTATTTTATATAGCAGACAATCTATCAGATTGTCTGCTATATATACATTGTTAGATTTTTATAAAAGAGTGTTGCCAATTTGTTATGAAGGAGAAAGAAAATGAATAATATAGGTGATAAAGGTAATTTCTTTAAAAATCCGATAGGAGTAATCGGCATATTTTTGGTTTTAACAGAGGCAATAGCTAGCACTGTAATAGTGAAGAGTAATCTAAATGATTTTCAAAATACCATATTGGTTATATTTGTTGTTCTATTTCCATGTCTTGTTTTATGGGTTTTTTATTTGCTTGTCACTAAACATCATAAAAAGTTGTATTCACCATCTGACTATAAAGATGAACAAAATTTTGTCAACACATATAATAATAATACGCTGAAAAATGAAAGTGTAATAATCGATACGGAAACTATGACTCAGAAAGAAGAAAATGATAAAAGTATTGTAATATTAAAGAATGCTTTGATGGATATTGTTCAGTTACAAAAGAAGATTATTCCAACTGTGGAAGATTCAATAATATCAGAAAATGATAAAGAAAAGTACATATCTAATCTGGATGACTTTTTAATGGGGACTTTTGAAGATGAGGAAGAAAAAATACTAAGAGTACAGATTAGTCCAATGTATAAGTGCTCTAAATTGCTTGAAGAATTGATTAAGCAAAATTATATTGCAGGTATATATAGATTTGGCATTGATAAAAAGTTTGTTAGTAATATAGAGCATGAAGCAATTTGGTTAGGTTGTGAAGTACCTTTGGATATGGCTGTTAATGTGATAAGAATGGCTAAAAGATATTATCCTCATTTAAAATATCTTCAGCTGAATGATGATAAGGAAGTTGTACCAGAGTATGTAAAATATCAGATATATATTGGTGGGGCTACAAGAACTGCAAAGGAAAGAAAATTAAGAATGTTGAGTGAAAGTGATTTCGAAAAGATATATTCATTTAGTAGCATAAAAGAATTTCATGATTATATAAAACAATTTGATCCTAGATATGAGTATGTGGTATATTAATGGCAACAGAAAATCAGTAAGCAAAAATAAAGTGTGCAAATAAAGTAAAATATTGGAAAATTTTAAATGATACTTAAATAAAATAGTTTAAGTTAAAATAACAACTTGCTTAGTTTGAATAAGCTACAAGCAGTGCAGAGGAATATATCAATAAGAAGTTCTCTAGTCTTATCAAATTATTAATTACAATGCATAAACCAAGATTTAGATACGGTATCTTCTGCAAACAAAAGCGATTTTGCGATTAGAATGGTAAAGTTTCACGGCATAATATTTTGTTGAAAGCTCGTGTGCCCAATATCGTTGTGTATGTGTTATATAGTACTCAATTGTTACATGCAAACGCCGACTTGGATTTATCGACTATGTTTTTGCTTGATAAAGTACAGAAGAAAGAAGTTATTTCTAAAGAAAGTTTTGCGCAGTTAAAGAAACAAAAAATTGGTAGAGGAAAGATATCCAAATATTTATGTTTCTTATAAGGTTGCTAATATTGTAGGGCAACAGACGGAGTATGTTAGAAACAAAGGATTAAAAAATGATGTGTGCAAACAATTAATAATTAATGCATTAGATACAATGGAGAGAGCTAGTGCTAGTGAGTTGAAGGAGGTTTTGTCAGGCTCATTGTCAGCAGTTTTGAGCGATAAGCAAAAGTCCAAGAAAGTATCTAATATTCTTCAGGCTATGAAGCGAGAAGGCATTGCAGATGTTGACGGCGTTGGACATGCTGCAAGATGGTATTTGAAAAAATAAGCATTTGAACTAATTTAGCTAAAGAAAAAACGATTTAGTTAAGTGCTTAACGAAAAATACCGGAAAATAAGGACTTTTCCATAGACTAATAAATGTAATTAGCTCAAAATTAGTCTAAGATAGTTCAAAATTAGTCCAAGATAGAAAATTTGCCTGTAGAAATGAAGCAATAGCAGAAACTTTTCATTATATGAAGATTGTTGAAGTGCGAGGAACAGGAATTCCATGAATTATTAATAAATGCAAGGAATATGGTTTGCTGGAGTCGAGATTTGAAGAACTTGGAGCTAGATTTTTGGTAACAATCTACAGAAAGCAAACCAATAACCCAAACTCTGCGAGTTCGAAAGACGGACATATTTTAGCCACAAAACCTTATTTTATAGACTTTGCGGCTCTTTTATTTAGTTTTGTGATGTTGAGAGGATGATATACAACTTCCATATGAAAGAAGATGGAGAAAAACAAAAAATACATGGATGTTAACTTTTAATGCGCATTGAATATAAAAAACATAAAAGAAATAAAAAATAAATTGAGAAAAGTGGCGATTTATGTTATAATTTGAGAAACAAGATATTGAGATAAAAGTGTGGATTTGATAACTAAAGAAGATGTAGATATGTATTTGTAACAAGGGATGATTAGAATGGGAGTGATTCATATATGGATAAAAAGTTTAGATGGAATATGTTCATTACTTCGTTTATACCACTGTGGATATCGATAATGATATCAGATGTTTGGAATATAGTTGAAAGTACAATTAAAAATTGGATAAATAGTGAACCGGTTCTTTACAATATTATCAATATATGTAGTGAGAACTGGGTATGCATATTTGTTGTTTTAATAATTGGAATATTGATGATAATTGGCATTATCTCTATAAATAAATTTATACGCGACAAGAAGAATAGTAGCCACATACCTCAGATTAAAATAAAAAAAGCTATAAGAGCTAATAAATTATCATCAGAATTCTTGTTGGCGTACATTTTGCCTATGATAGCTTTTGATTTTGCAGAGTTTAAAAGTGTGGTATTATTTATGGTTTACTTCGGAATGCTTGCTTTTTTGTGTATTAGAAATAGTAATGTTTATACAAACATATGGCTTGAAATCAAAGGGTATCGTATGTATTTGTGTGACTTGGAAACTAACAAAATGGGGAGACCGCATATATACAAAGAGTGCTTGGTAATTAGTCCCAATAATCTCACTGTCAAAATTGATAACGATATGGCGTATTGGGATTTTGATAACTATATTTATATTGATTTAAGGTAGGAGGCATGCATATGGATAAGGATTTACTTATAGAAGAATTGAAAAATGCAAGAGAAAATGCATATGGTTGGAGTTTGTATTTCTTTAAGATAGATCGAAGAAACAGCAATCCTTTTACTGCATATAAAATTAGATTTAAGAATTGTCGGTATCTTCCAGAATATGCAAAAATATTGATTGATATGGTTATAAAGTATCAGATGAAAAAAATTAATGAAATCAAAGAATATACTGGGGAAAACACAAAGGTTTCTTGTGATAGAATTGAAACAAGCAGTGAACTGGTTAAAGAACAATGGGATTATTTTGTTAAAGATATTGCGGAGGCTTCTGATGAAAAAGTTGAAGGAAAATATCATGGATATGTGCTAGAAGGGGTATCATCTAATAATAGTAGGAAGTCGCTTGCTTTTTTGAAGATTGCTAATCCTATAATTAATTTAAAGAATAAACGCAGTGCTGTGTTTACATTTGACGCAGATAATGAATTGTCTGAAATGGCAGATGAGATTTGTAAATTACGTATGGATGCAGATTGCATAGTAACTGATGATGTAATATATTCATTTAATTACAAAATTGAAGATTTGTTAAATATGGAAAAGACACTGAAAAAAGTGAAAAAAGAAGCATTAGAGAAGATTATTGCTGTTGATGCATTTGAAAATAAAGATGACTTTGAGCAAATGGTAAGGGCATATAAGTCACCTAGAACATTTATCACACTGAAAAGTGAGCGCATTGAACGAATAATAAATATGGAAAAACGAAAAGATGTTGCAAGTATGCTTAAAATTGAAATAAGCAAAAATGGAAAATTGATTTTAAAGAATGAAGAAGAAGTTTCGTTGTTGTTGAGGTATCTATGCTACAAGGTGTTTAAGGATGATGAGACAAAGGAATTGCTAGAAGCAAATAATGTGACTCAGATATTGTTAAATTAAAAGGATATACAAGAAGTTTTAAAATTAATAATCAACAGAAGAAAGAAGGTTAGAATATATGCAGATTTATTCAGCAATTTTTCCAGTAACAGATACATTAACACAGGACACGTTGATACAACTGGTAATTGAATGGAACCAAAACAGTCCACATAATAAAATCTCTAATTTGAATTGGGATGGGAAAAATCGAAATGTCAAGTTTGAAGAAGAAAATTTGTCGTTAGAAATACAGGAAATACGGGTGTATAATACGATAGCCATACGATTTCATCAGTTTGATAAGAACAATATTATATGGAATACAGATATAGTGGTAAATTTTAATGAGCATATATTTTCTATAAAAATTGATAGAGAAACGACTGCAAATACGATTGGTTTTGTTCCTAAATTTAAGACGCCGGTTCTCGTGAATAAATTACTTGATGGCGGTTATGTAGAAACAGATAATGGAATGAAAATTTCTGAACAAGAGATTATGATTACAAAGGACAATTATCATCTTATTGAAGATGTTATATGTAGACGAGCTGTATATAATATGCCGATAATATATATCACAAAATCGTGGGGAAAGTATCCATTTAAAACTCAAAAATTGGCATATAGATTGCGTGGCGTTGCACATGTTCTTGTTGAAGAGGATCCCTCTGTTTCACCTATATTGAAAAGTAGTTGCAGTGGAATGAATTCGCATCATGGCAGCGTTGGAATATATTATCCTGGCAAAGCTAATGTTTATAAAATTATTACAACGGGTAAATATGTTAACAAAGAAGATAAGCTTATTGATCGTATTGTAAAGATTGTGTGTCAATATGTAAACCAACAAGCGCGTGATACAATGATGACATTTGAGGGTGTCCAAAATGAACTTTTTAAGTTGCGATATGAACATGCGGCAGAAAAGAGGAGTAAAGCAGAAAGTGAGGTGTCGCAAGTTTACAACACTTTTGATGTGGAACTGAGTGAAAAGGAACACACTATTGAAGAGTTAAATACTCGTATTGTGGCATTACAAGCAGAAAATCAGGGACTTAGAGCAAAATATGATCAGAATACAGAAATTCCGTTGCTATATTATGGAGCAGAGGATGAATTGTTTGACGGAGAAATTAGAGATCAAGTGTTAGAGATGCTTCAGAACCAGCTTAGTTGCGTAAAAAAGGATACTAGAAAGGAACATATTTTATTAGATATTTTAGAAAGCAATGAATCAACAGGGACGTTAAATGGAAAACGAACAGAAATAAAACGCATTTTAAAAGGCTACACGAAAGTGGGAGACGGCTTAAAAAGAGCTTTGAAAACATATGGATTTACGATAGCAAATGATGGTGGACATTATAAACTTACGTACAAAGATGACTCCCGATATATGTTTACAATGGCTGCGTCAGGAAGCGATAGTCAACGGGGAGGGGAGAACCTTTCAGCTGAAATAACGAGGGATATGCTATGACTAAACAACTAATGGATTGAATGTTATAATATGATATATCGTATGAAAAAGGAACTCAGGAGAATGGAGGAAATTTGAATGAACGAAAATAGTTTGATATTGTCTAAAGCTGAATTGAATACAAAGAGAAAAATAACGCATACTCCGTCAATTATCCAAGCAGATACGCTATTTACATTTATGACTGAATTGAGATATTTATTGTCGATTTTGGAAAATCGAATGGTCTCTCCCCGATATAATGATGAAACCATCAATTATTTGAGAATACCAAAACTAAAAAAGATTGCATTTCCCATGAAGTGCTTTTGTGATATTAATTTACATAGAATGGAAGAACATTTGGAATGGTATGGATATTATGGCCTAGCATTTTCGAAAGAGTGGGGAATGAATAAAGGGATACAGCCAATTCAATATATTAATTCCAAATCGAAATTGAGAGAAGATTTTTCTACATCATTTTCGGCTGCGTTGAAAGCGGACGCGAAAAAGGAATCTGGATTACAGACTAAAATGAAAAATTATCTTCTTCATCAATTAATGTATATTAAGCCTTATGAAGGTAAAATGGAAAATAGAAATACAGGAAGAATTAAGAAAAAATGTTTTACTGATGAATGTGAATGGAGATTTGTTCCAGATGTTACGGGAGCTGGATTTAAACAAATTTATTTTGATAAAGGTATATTGAATGCGGGCAACTTGGGATTGATTAGTAATTCTATGGAAGGTATAAGTGATATATCGTTAGAGTTTGATTATGTAGACCTAAAATATATTATTGTCAAGGAAAAGGAAGACCTTCGAACATTAATTCAGTTTTGCAAAGAAAAAAAGATGGATGAAGAAGTTATATATCAATTAGTTTCAAAAGTGATTGTTTGGAAGGATTCAAAGGGGGATTTTTAATGTTTGCTGATTTTAATAGTGTGTTCAATAATGAAAAAAACTCGCAATTTACGGTTCCTAAACCATTGGTTGAGCATATGAATAAGGCCGTACCAACTGGAGTGAAATATGCAATAGATGAAGATGGAGATTGTTGCATTACTAGCGATAATGGTCAACCAATAACTGTTGGGGGCTTTGTTTTTTCTCCCACGAAAGAGCAACTTGCGGTACTGGGAAAAAAATATACACAGGAAGATGTAATTAATTATTTTTATAACATTCAAAAACCCATTCCTTTTTCTGTTTCTAAAGATGGATATATTAAATTGAATGGACAAGATTTTGAAATAGAGAAACTTAAGTATAATCCATTATATCCGATTAAATATGAAATGAATAGTTTCTTTATGTATCCAAGTAAATTTCCGGATCCGTTTAAAATTAGAATCGGCTGTGAAGAATGTGATCGAGAAATAGAAATTAAAAGAGTTATCAATAATAGTGTGAATGTTTGTCGGCTACAAACAAATGATGATGAGCCTTTGCAAATTACAATATATTTGAACGAAAAGAATCATACAATGAAACTCAATATATCATTTGATTTAAGTAAGGCAAAGACCGTGCAAGATATTGTTCAGGTTACTTCGATCTATAATGCTTATTTAGCTGGGAAAGGAACAATGTTTAACAAACCTTTGGAAGGACAGTTAGAAGGAACCAATCTAAAATGTTATGATGAAAATAGTTTAATTTTTTGGAAAAAAGTTTTGCAACTTGAAGATAAATTGCAAGTTACTTTTGAACCACCTATGGACGATATACAGTATGATACTATTGTTCAAGTCGAAGAATTATATCAATGTTTGATAAAAGAAAATCCATATATTGATACAAATATTGTAAATTCCATTGATGGAAATTGGGACATGAAAGAAAGCAAAGAAATTTCTGATAAAATAGGAGATGCTATTTATTTTGAATTTGAAGCAACGAATGAAGTAGAATTGTTTGATAAGAAAATTATACTATCAGCACTTGTAGCTATTTTTGGGGCTAAATTAGTGGGTTGCGTAACTGAAAATGGAAAGCAAAAATTAATTTTGGAAGATGCAGATGAGAATAATAAACGATTTACTTCAATCATGTTGTTTACAGATGAAAAAGAGTTAAAAGTATTTAGAGCAAAAGATCATAATGAAATTTTAGATTTGATGCATAGCGCAAAACGTATTTCAGAATATGTATAAAGTATATGGAAAAACTTTGAAAAAACGAGTTTGTTAATTCGGTGCTTTAATTGTTAGTGTCAAGTTGAAAATGTTAAGGGCTGGAGGAGCATTATAAGGATTTGTCAGCAAAATGTAAGCAAAAAATCCCGCGAACTCAAAAAATCATTGGAATAAGCAGGCTGAATATACAAATTACCCGCTTTAACGGATTGACAAACCACAACATATAGTTGCCAAAATTGAGTTTGAATAACGGATTAAAATGCCGAAAGCCTGTATTTATGCGGGTTTCCAGCATTTGTTTTATCAAATGGCTCTAGTTTGGCTCTATTTATGGGCGGGATAAGGGTTGCGAAAGCACTGATGGAGAAATAAAGGCATAATGATAAGGAAAAAGTGATATATGCATCTTGGAAGCACAGCAATACTGAAAATTATAAGTTCAGCTGGAACAAAAAGTATGTTATGTACTGGAGAATTCCGGGGATCTGTGGGGAGTAATTGCGGGAAAAAAGGGAAAAGCGTATAATGCAAGAAAATA
>OGXW01002550.1_pt1 | contig 12808 bp, 14 predicted proteins | sample 1576341 | NCBI WGS metagenome assembly OGXW01 (sample SAMEA3541592, study PRJEB24748) | human gut metagenome | biome: human gut; feature: human-associated habitat; material: faeces | place: China | collected 2012
GTTTCGAGCAAGCTCGAACTTTGGCTCATTACACGCGCATATGGCTGCTCGGTTTCGTATCTTACAGCCATAGTATAGCGATTTTCTTTCGTGGAGTGGTCACATGGAAAGCGACATTTCTTTTTCCTTATGCTCCGATCAGGCTCTGGTCGAAAGCAAACAGTGCCTCGTTGATTTCATACACATTGTAGTTTCCCCGTTCGACAAAATATTCTACAATGATATCGAATTTGCTCGAACGGGAAAGGGTAAACCCTGCCTTGCCGAGCATCTCCTGCATCTGGGCAAGTGGCAGTTCCAAAGCCAGGGCAAATGCCAGCACCGTAGGTTTGGATGGCTTATAGAATTTATCCGAACGGATCTTCGAGAAGAGTTTCCGGTCAATGTTTGCCTTCTTGTAACACTGGGCATCCGTCATGCCGCTTTCGTCAATCTTCCGCAGCAGCATTTCCGAAAAACTCTCATCCATCTGTCCCAGTGCCTCTTCCAGAGATTGACTGCTGCAAGATTTACAGATTGCTTCGGGCGGCAGCGGGGCAGGTGTAGCTTCAAAACAGGATTCCTCTGACAATACTTCGAGCCGCCGGCTCTGTTCTGACCGACTGTCGGTATGTTCATCCACATACCGGTCATCTATGTACGCCGCGATATCGGCAAACAGTTTTCCGCTAATCTGATATGTCTTCCGGTCAAAGACAACGATGTAGACCATTATCTCATTTTCCATCAGGAACGTACTGATGGTATCGACTGCAACCTTCAGAGCCTGGTCTTTTGGATAGCCGTAAGTGCCGGAGGAAATCAGCGGAAAGGCCACCGACTGACAGCCATTTTCTTTCGCCAGGTTCAAAGATGTCCGATAACAGGATTCCAGAAGCTCCTGCTCCCGATGCTTGCCATCCCGCCACCGCGGACCGACTGCATGGATCACATATTTGCAGGGTAAACGGTACCCCTTTGTGATTTTTGCACTGCCGGTCTCGCAGCCATGCAGCGTACTGCACTCTGCAAGCAGCTCCGGTCCGGCGGCACGATGAATGCAGCCGTCCACACCACCACCGCCTAAAAGAGAAGTGTTGGCAGCATTGACGATTGCATCAACGCTCATTTTTGTAATATCGTTTCTGATAATCTGCAATGGCATGAAGCATACCCCCATTCGTCAATTTAACTTTCTATCTGTATTATAGCTTCTTTTGTGTTAAGATGCAAAATTCAAGTTAATACCGATAAGCCTCTGCTATCAAGACTAACTCTTTGTGCCTATCGTTGAAATAAACGCTCCTTATGGGTATAATATAAGGGAACCCAAAAGCTGGTTAAAAAGTGGCAGTTCCTTTTCCAATGGAATCGGCGGAACTCTGTTTTTCGGAATCTCTGATGACCGGAAACCTATCGGCTTGTCCGATGTTCAAAAAGATTCATCATTTTAACATCAAACACATGTCGTTCATATATATGTGGAGTATAATCCAAATATGTGCGTTCGATGATATCGCAAATTATTTATATCTGGTCTGAAAAAAGCATTTTCAGGAATATACAAAGATTTATTATTATACTGTTTTAGATAATCACTCTCCACTTCTGGATGAACAACTACTTTAAGGTTATCATCAACAGTGAACATTCCTTTATCCTATTTCAGTTTTCCATATTGCTCATCATCTAAAGCTTCCAGCCATTCATTGCTGCCATTCTCGCCGGGAACCTCAATGGCAAGATGGCTAAACCATGAATCCGGTGCTGCTCCATGCCAGTGCTTTACACCGGCAGGAATATTGATGCAGTCACCCGGCTTCATGAGAGTTGCATCCTTGCCCCATTCCTGATAATATCCCCGTCCGGCTACACAGACTAAAATCTGTCCGCCGCCATTGTCCGCATGATGGATATGCCAGTTGTTACGGCAGCCCGGCTCAAATGTTACATTATAGATTCCCACCTGATCGATTGAAACTGGTGCAAGATAGCTTTGTCCGACAAAATACTGAGCAAAAGCATCGTTTGGCTCACCAATTGGAAATATCATTTGCGCAGCATGGGCGGCCCTCGCATCCTCAGCCGAAGTTCCCTTTGCAGATAATTCGTCCGTCCATACTTCCTTTGCCATATGAAACACAGCCCAGCCCTTTGGCCATCCTGCATAAAATGCCACATGGGTGATTACCGCAGCGATCTCTTTTCTTGTCACTCCGTGATTTTTTGCGTTTTCCAGATGATATTTGAGTGAGGAATCCGTCACACCCGAAGACATCAGTGCAACCACTGTAATGATGCTCCTCGTCTTTAAATCAATATCCTCATTATTCCAATTCTCGCCAAAGAGCACATCGTCATTAAAATGTGCAAATTCTGGTGCAAATCCGGAAAGTGCATCCCTGCCTGCTGTCTGTACTATTTTTCCCATAATCAAAAATCTCCTTTTCTACACTACATTTCCTGCTTTTTGTTTCCCATTCTGCGCCATGACACCAACCAGCACATGTGGAACATACATCTCCTCCAGATAGGAAATTTCATCCGCTGTCAATTCCAAATCTACAGCTTTTGCCGCCCCGTCTGCATGAGAAAATTTTGTTGCTCCCACCACTGGAGAAGTAACCTTTGTCAATAGCCACGCCAACGAAATTTCCGTCATGGAAACATTCCTCTTATCCGCAAGCTCTGCTACTCTGGCAATGATTCGTGCATCCGCTTCTGCTGTGGCATCATACTTAAATTTTGCATATGCGTCTTCTTCCAGACGCTTTGATGTCTCACCCGGACGCTTTGAGAGTCTGCCGCCTGCAAGTGAACTGTATGGCGTCATTGCAATATTTTCCGAATAGCAGAACGGTGCCATTTCCCGTTCTTCTTCTCTTGCAATCAGATTATAATGCCCCTGAATCGAAATAAACTCTGTCATTGCGTTTTCTCTTGCATAGTAATTTGCCTTGGCAAGCTGCCATGCAAAGCAGTTGGATATACCGATATATCTGGCTTTGCCAGCCTTCACAACCCTATTAAGTCCATCCATGATTTCCTCCATAGGGGTATGATAATCCCACATATGATAGATATAAAGATCCACATAGTCCATACCGAGATTGCTAAGACTCTGATTCAGGTAATTTTCTATATGTTTCTGTCCGCTCACGCCGCCGTCAATTTCTTCCTGCGTTCTCGGTGTGAATTTCGTTGCAATCACATAATCATCACGCTTTGCAAAATCACGAAGTGCTTTTCCGACATACTGCTCGCTTGTACCATTCTGATATGCGATTGCCGTATCATAAAAATTGATACCAAGGTCAAGTCCATGCTTAATGATTTCTCTCGTCTGCGCCTCATCTAATGTCCAGCTGTGCTGTCCGATAGACGCATTTCCAAAACCCATACATCCCATGCAGATGCGGGATGCATTTAAATCCGACTTTCCAAGTTTTGCATACTTCATAAAGACACCTCCCGAATTAAAGACTTTCAAGCAGTTTCTTCATCTTATCAACATCACTGCTACTCCTAACAAGATAGCCCTCTTTGATTTCAGCCCCTGACGAAACAGACGCTTTCAATCCATCCACTGTTTTTCCAAACCCACTACCTCCAGATGTAGCAAACAGTACAATTTTCTTTCCGGTAAAATCATAACTTTCCAGAAAACTGTTGATGATGGTTGGCGCAACATACCACCAGATCGGGAAGCCTAACAGGATCACATCGTAATCCTCAATATGCGCATCCTTATTTGCCAATGCCGGACGAAAAGCCTTATCATTCATCTCCACGGAACTGCGGGAATTCTTATTCATCCAATCCAAATCATCGCTTGTGTAAGGTACTTCCGGTCTGATTTCATAAAGATCACTTCCGACTGCATTTGCAATTTCTTTTGCCTTCTGAGCGGTTGTTCCGCTGGCACTAAAATAAGCAACTAATACTTTTTCCATTTTACTCATTACCTCCATTTACTTTTTCTATTTGATGCAGCATATAATCCAGTTCGTCAAGCTGCTCCTTATTACAAATATTCTTCAAAAAACGCTGCAATCTTCTCAAAAGGAATCACATTCGCATTATCGTATAAATCCGTGTGCACAGCATCCGGAATGATCATCAGTTCCTCTGTTTTCATCTTCATTTACACATTCCCCTGAATATTTTTGATAAATCTTGCAGGTACACCCCCATAGACAGTACATGCCGGTACATCCTTGGTTACGACAGCACCCGCAGCAATCACTGCACCATCTCCGATCGTGACACCTTTACAAATGGTTGCATTGGCACCTATCCAGACATTTTTTCCTATATGGATTGGTGCAGGAATCAGATTGCCCCGATGCTTTGGATTAAGACTGTGGTCTAGCGTAGCAATCACCACATTATGCCCAATCAATGCTCCGTCATCGATTATGACGCCGCCCTGATCCTGAATCTTGACACCCGCATTGAAGAACACTTTTTTCCCAATCTTCAAATTCTTTCCACAATCTGTATAAAACGGCGGAAACAGGGAAAATGTTTCATCCACCCTTCTTCCCGTGATTTCACACATAATTTCAACAATTTCTTCGTTTGTATGGTAGCTTCCATTTAACTCTGTGGTCAGCCGTATTGCCTCCTGCGATAACTTGTGCATACATAAATGTGCCTCTGAACCTGCCTCAATCTCAGCTCCACTCTCCATGTATTTCAAAAATTCGTTCAGTTCCATTTCATTTTCACCTCGCTGAATCAAGACTCGCTCACGAGTCTTGCACGCTAGAGCGTGTCTGAAAAAGGCTTTTCGTGAGCTGCAAGTCTCAGTTTGTGGGAGATTTTATCCGAATGAGGGCGGCGTAGCGGGCTACGGCAACCGAATGAGGGTAAAATCTCCCGCAAAGTGGGGCTTGCAGATTGCGGAAATGATTTTTCAGACACGCTCTAGATTCGGGGAAGCCTATGCTGATATATTTCCTTGTCGAATCTGCGCGCATCCTCGCGGAGCAAATTAACTTAAGCTGGAGTCCAGCTCTGACTGAGTTAATTATAATTTTCATCAAGGTAAATATCAAATTGCTATAATTTATATCTGATTATTCTTGAAAGGAATATCCGTTTGATGTACAATCAGGATATCAAAGAAGGGAGACTTTCAAATTGGAATTACGAGTATTACGCTATTTTGCCACATCAGCCAGAGAAGGAAGCATGACAAAAGCGGCTGAAAAACTTCATGTTACACAGCCTACACTGTCAAAACAAATAAAAGAGTTGGAAGAGGAACTTGGTCAGAAACTGTTCATCCGGGGAAATTACAATATCCATCTGACTCCGGAAGGCGAAATTCTCTATAAACGAGCTTTAGATATTCTTGAGATGGCAGACCAGACAACTGCTGAATTTGCTTCTATGAACCAGTTTAACGGCGGAGACCTGTATCTTGGCTGTGCAGAATCCGACGGCATCTCTCTGCTTGCCAAAACTGCCGGACAACTACTGAAAAAACATGCCAATCTTCATTTTCATTTATACAGTGGAAATGCTGAAACCGTATGCGAACGCTTGGATAAAGGTCTGCTTGACTTTGCGTTTGTCGTTCAAAATATTGATGTGTCCAAGTACTCGTATCTGGAGCTTCCTGTGAAAGATACTTGGGGCTTGCTTATGCGAAAAGACAACCCCCTTGTATCGAAACAATCCATAGCACTGGAAGATCTGCTGGGGCTTCCGCTTATTGTCTCCAGACAAGGTGCAACCAACGAAATGCCGCAGTGGCTTCAAAAAAATTATTCTCGCCTAAATATTGTTGCCACCTATGATCTGATTTTTAATGCATCTATTCTCGTCCGTGAAGGTATCGGACTTGCGCTCGGATTTGACAAGCTGGTAAGCACCAGCGCAGACAGCATCCTTTGTTTCCGCCCAATCACACCTGCTATTGTCTCTCCCATGCGTCTGATATGGAGAAAAGACCAGCAGTTCTCCCGTGTGGCGACGCTGTTTTTAGAAGAACTGAAACCGTTGTGTTTCTAAATCTTCGTTACTCGCAAGAAGGTCCCGCCATTGCACAATAAGATTTTATGACCTGATTTTCTTCCGTAGGCACACTTTGGTTGTCCTTGTAGGACCACCTGCTGCTCGCTCTAACCTTTTTAGCGTTCTATTCAGCCTGATAGATGCAAAAAAATACCCCGTTGGTTTCCCAACGAGGCATCAAAGACGATTCTATTCTGTTTTCTGTAAACTGTTATCCATCTTTCCTGGTGACCGTTTGCTGCAACCTTTTTTAACACTATTTTTGCAAATAAACAGGATGCCGACATTTGAAATACCGACACCCTGTTTGCAAAATTCGAAAATGCCTTACTGCTCCATACGAACCGTAATCTTGGACGGATACTGTCCGCCATGGAAGATTGTATTATGTGCAACAACCGTTGTCTGGCTGTTGAAACCGTCTTTTGTATTGCTGTTCGGGAATACAAAGTTCTTCGCACTGGAGGTAATCGTCACGCGAATTCGATGTCCCTTCTTAAAGCAGTTGGAAATCTTCGTCGTGAGGATTGTCAGCGGAACTACCTCGCCCGGATTTAAGAAGTCTGCATGGTCAAATCCATTGCGATACTTCGCAGATAAGATACCATCTGCCAGTTTGATAGAACGGCCATTTTCATCTACATCCGTTAATCGAACCATGAAATCCGTATCCGGTGCATCGGAAGCGATGTAAAGAGACACGGTTATATCGCCTGTGATTACCACGTCCTTCTCCAGCGGATCCGTGGAGTAACACAGCATATCCTGACGTTTCTCCTCCTCTGTATAGTCCTCCGGAACCTCAATTTCATTTTCAGACATATCGATGATATGAGTTGACGGATTCTGAGGATCATAATCATAGCTGTCCTGGCTCTCCTTCTCCGGCAGTTTAAAGGAAAGAACTCCATCACCGGAGGATGTGTTGGCATGACCGCAGCTGTCCAGGTAAATCTCTGTTTCCTGGGTCTTCGGAATTGGCCAGTTGGAAGCTGTCTTCCATGTTTCCTGTCCGACGGTATAATACTCAACTGGAGCTGTTTTATCAATTCCGTTGTCTACGCCCTTCAGATGATGCTCAAACCACTGGAAATAGATAAAATCTAAGTCAAAGCGCAGAGCCTCGTCACCAAATGACACTCCATGCATATCGTATTTGCTGTTTCCGCTATGCTGCCACGGACCTAGAATTACTTTTCTCATGCCTTCCGGGAAATCATGCACAAGCTCCAGAGCCTCTGTCGTTCCCATTCCATTATCATCAAACCAGCCGGACTGTATGAGAGCCGGGATCTGCGCATGCACAGAGCGCTCCTTCCAGTTGGAACGATGCCAGAATTCATCATAATCTGAATTTTCCAGCCATTTATCCAGGAACGGAACATGATATCCCAGTGCTTTTTCTGCAAGCTGATCTAACGGGCGAATGTTCAATACTTCTTCCCAGTCATCCCGCTCCATCAGTTCCGGATGGAATTTTTTCTGAGAAACAGCGAATCCCCAGGCAAGCATTCCGGAGGTAAAGCAGCCGCCTCTTCTCGGCAGATCCACAAATGCACTTCCTGCACATACGACGCTGATCAAGGCTTTCAGGTGAGGATTTCCGCTAGCTGCTGCTGCCCACTGTACATATCCCAGATAGGAACCGCCTACCATGCCGACACTTCCTGAAGACCAGGACTGCTCTGCAATCCAGTTCAGAGTGTCATCGCCATCCTCTACCTCAGAGTGGTTCGGAATCCATTCGCCTTCGCTGAGGTTACGGCCCCGGACATCCTGAACTACGACTGCATAGCCGCGCTGTACGTACCGATAGTAAACCTCACAGCCATCTTCTTTTCCATATGGTGTACGAATCAGTACCGCCGGCACCTTCTCGTTCAGCCCAGCCGGTACATAAACATCCGTTGACAGATGAATACCATCCCGCATAGGAACCAGAAAGCTTCCAAGATGATTAACTCCGTATATTTTCTCATCCGGCCAGGTGTTTTTCCACATTTTAAGAACCGTTCTGTCCTCCTCGCCGTCCCGTACCAGTACCGTAACCATTTCCCTTGCCGGACAGCACACTGCAAGCAGCTTACCATTCTCTACCAGCTTGTTATTCGGGAATTTGACATCACGCTGCAGATACCAGGAATCCTTACTGCTTGTATAGCGCTCTGCGCCTTCCGGCAGATCTACGATGACTTCCCCGTCTCCCACAAGTTTCTGTTCATAGCTATGGAGCTGATGTGACAGCTTCAATAAGTCAATTTTGGTAAATGATTTATAAAAGGCATTGTCCTCTTCCGACAAAGTCTCCCACGGAAGCAGCTTACCCGATGCAATATCCAGTTTTTGAATGGAGATCGGCTGCGTATCAAAATCAAGTTCCGCATAAAGAATTCCCGATACATACAAATGATATAGTTTCATAACGATTCATCTCCCTATTCGCTGCTGTGCACACATGTGTACACAGTTACTATGTTCCTGTTATACTCCGATGATGCCGCGGATAGCATAAGCAACTGCAATACCAAGGTAGTTGCCCATCGCTCCGGCCAGAACGCCCATCAGAAGACCGGTTGTAATCATAGTTTTCCACTGTGCACTTGATGCAATCAGAGCAGCTGTCGGGCCGTCAGAAATACATGCCACAGCAGAAAGAAGAACATACTCAAATTTTACCTTCAACAGTCTCGTTACAAGCAGATGCAGTACAATGCAACTGACGATAACGCAGAAGCAGAATAAGGTAATATAGAATGTAGATCCGAAGAACTGTTTCAGATCAACGGCGAATCCAATGGTGGTCAGGAATAACAGTGCCACAAAAAGTCCCAGGTCAAAGTTGCCGCGCAGCTTACGTACTGCCGGAATCTGTGCAATGATAATTGAGAAAGTCGTAATCAGAATAATACGTCCCGCACTGCGGAAGCCCGGTCCAAATACCATGCCTGCAATGGTCGTAGCTGCCCATACAGTACCAAAGCCGATTGCCAGCAGCCATGCGATCTCCTGAATGGACCACTCTTTAGATGCCATCAGTTCTTCATGATCTCCATCGCCCTGCAGCTCTGCCTCTGTCATCTCATAAGGCCACAGCTTTCTCAGCAGCTTAGAGTTCTTGTAGATAGCCGGTGCCGCAAACATAAGAATCAGACTCGGAATACCAATTACATAGTCTGCTGCATTGGCAGCTGCGATGGTTCCCTTTGCCGCATCCAGTCCGACTGCGATTGCTGTCAGGTTGGAACTTCCGCCTGTATAGGTTCCGACAAACATTCCGGCAATCTTCCATCCCTCATCAATCTTGGATGCGAATAAAACACCAAACACGAATGCCATCAGGCAGACACTTACCGCTGCTGATGCCAGTGCAATAATCGAGTTTCTGTTTAACAATTTTTTCATCTGACGCAGATCCAGGCTCAGCAGACAGATAGAAATAGACAGCGGTACACAATAACTGCTGAGGGCATCATAGGTCGGGCTGGACACCGGTACAATTTTCAAGTTTGAAAGAATAATACCGGTAACAATAACCGTTAAAGCCGGTCCAAGCACCTTGAACACTTTAAAGCGTTGAAGCCAAAAGCCGACAGCTACCATAAGAAACATAACCAGAAGCAATGCGCTTTCTGATGAAAATAATGTTGTACTTTCCATATAATTAAGTAATCCTTTCTAGTGAGAACCTCCGCGAGGCCTGGCGCATGACTTCGGTCAGCGCATCCCCGCGGAGCATTTATTATCCGAATTAGAAATCCAGATCCAGGCCAAGACCCGGTTTCTGAGACAGTGTATATACACCGCCCTCAATGGTGAAGCCACCCGGCATACCCATCTCCGGATCCACCGCATACATAAAGCTGTCGCAATCTGCCTCTGTGATATTGCTCTTAGCTGCAACCAGGCTGACACCTGCTGCAATCGCAACCTTCGTCTCCAGCATACAGCCAACCATACAATTTACATGATTTGCTTCTGCAATTGCATTGATCTTTTCTGCCGGATACAGTCCGCCACACTTCATCAGCTTAATGTTCAGAATATCAGCTGCATCCATCTTGCAGGCTTTTGCTGCATCAACCGGAGAATGGATAGACTCATCCAGCATAATCTGCATATTAACCTTCTGGCGAAGGATCTTGGAACCGTCCATATCCCACCATGGCAGACACTGCTCTACTGCGTCAACACCGATTTTTTCAAATTCATTCAGAACTCTTACCGCATCATTTACGGTATATCCCTGGTTTGCATCCACACGCAGGCGGATATCTGGTCCAACTGCTTCGCGAATCAGAGTAAGTGCACGAATATCATCCGCCGCATTAATTCCAGCTTTCACCTTCAGGATACGGAATCCATCACGCTCAACACGCTCTTTTGCTTCCTGTGCCATCAGTTCCGGCTTATCAATACCAATTGTCATATCGGTTACGATCTGGTCACGGTATCCGCCCAGTACCTTGTACAGCGGCTGGTTCATAACCTTGCCCTTCAGATCATACAGCGCAATATCGATTGCAGCCTTTGCTGAGGTATTGCCGGAAATCAGACGATCCATCATCAGATGAATTCCCTCAATATTCATCGGATCCATACCGATCAGACCCTGTTTAAACAATTTAAGAACTTCCAGAACGGTTGCACTGTTCTCTCCGGTAACCGGTTCAAACGGAGCTGCCTCTCCGATTCCATAGATTCCCTCATCTGTCATAACTTTTACCAGAACATTCACAGAATGATCCTGTACGGCAAATGCAATACGGAACGGCTTCTTCATCGGAATGTGAATCACTTCTACTTTTACATCAGTAATTTTCATATTAGACCTCCATACTGTAAAATTATTTTAAAATTAGTATAATTTTACTCTCACTAAAATATATAGTCAACCTTTTCCCGTTCAAAATACAAAATTAAGGATTTTGCATAAAAAATATTCCATAAATCTGTGAAAATAAGCCAAAGTCGAAACAGATAATAAGGCAAATAGGAGAATAGTAAACTTTAATATTTTTATATATATAAAACAAATCAAACTCTGGTTTATTTACAAAAACAATGGTATACTAATACAGACAGCGGATTCCGCTGAAGATCATAGAATAAAGTACATCGAACAGGGGGATTACAATATGCTCGGTGAGCAGATACGCAACATAAGAAAATCAAGAGACTTTACACTAAAAGCCCTGGCTGAACAGACAGGACTTTCCATTGGCTATATATCCCAGATAGAGCGCAATCTGACGGACCCATCCCTGTCAACGCTTCGCAAAATCAGCGCTGCTCTGGATGTTCCCACCTATCTTTTTATGGGAGAAGCCGAAGCTGACAACACACTGACTACCAGAAAAAATCAGGTCATCACTTTATCACAGCCCCATTCCAATATCCGTTACCATCTGCTGACGCCGATGCCATCGGCAGAATTTGTTCCCCAGTCTCTGATTATCGGTTTTGAGCTGGAAGCACATGCTAAGGATGGCGAACGCCCTGTGATTCACCCCAGTGAGGAGATCATCATGGTCCAGTCCGGAGAACTGGATGTTATCATCGGAACCGAGAGAATTCACCTGATGGAAGGGGATTCGACGCTGATTCGATCCAACCTTCCCCATATTGTGGAAAACACGACAGACAAGCAAATGACCGGTATTTCCGTATTCACACCGGCCATCTGGTTTCCATCCATACGAAGAACTGAACAGAACGGATAAAACTCATCCCTTTAAAAACTCTTTCGTCTCTTCGCACTCCGGCTTTTTCCAGAATGTTTCTGCATCCTTTGTTTCTACCAGCCGTCCATTCTGGAAAAAGGCCACATCGTCCGCAATGCGCTTTGCCTGCGCCAGGTTGTGGGGAACAATCACAATGGTATAACGCTCCTTCAGGTTCTTAAGCAGCTCTTCTATTTTGGCAGAAGCCTTCACGTCCAGAGCCGAACAAGGTTCATCTAAGAGCAGTACCTTCGGCTCCACCGTCAGCGCCCTGGCAATGCACAGACGCTGCTTCTGACCGCCTGAAAGCTTTAATGCACTCTTATGCAATTCTCCGGCCACTTCTTCGTAGAGACCAGTCAGCTTTAGTGTCTCTTCTACAATCTTTTCCAGCTTTTTTTATCCCGGATTCCATAGTAAACCGGCGCATAGGTCAGGTTTTTATAAATAGAAAACGGAAACGGTGCCGGTGTCTGAAACACCAGTCCCACATTTTTTCTCAACTCTTCCATGGATATCCGCCTCCTCCAACATAATTCTGCCGGACACATTCACCCCGCGCTCCTGCTCCAAAAGACCATTTAACGTCTTCAAAAATGTGGTTTTTCCGCAGCCGGAAGGTTCAAGAATCGCTGTGATCCGGTTTCTGCGGATATTCATAGACGCATTATGGAGAACCGTTTTTCCATCATAAGATACATTCAAATTGCAGATCTGCATGATCGCATCGTTCATATTGGATTCCATTTTATTTCTCCTTTCATTTTTCCGCTTTACCGGTTCTACTGCTTCCTGCAATGCTCTGCATACAGAGCCGCCGCCAGATTACCTGCCAGAGAACGACACCGAAACAAATCGGGACCATTCCACAAAAAACGACAAACAAAAACGCCAGTCTTCTCCAAGAGAAAACTGGCATCATGACGATTCTATAGTCTATAATTGCCGATTAACCGGCAGGATAATACCGGTTGAGGTGCGTAAGGAGCAGAGACATCAGAAAAGCTTTTTTTGACGAATTACATATTGCTACTCTCATGGCGGCTCCCTCCGTGGGCCGCCGATCCTGTGTCGGGCAAAGAAAA
>OGXW01002554.1_pt1 | contig 12791 bp, 6 predicted proteins | sample 1576341 | NCBI WGS metagenome assembly OGXW01 (sample SAMEA3541592, study PRJEB24748) | human gut metagenome | biome: human gut; feature: human-associated habitat; material: faeces | place: China | collected 2012
TATATCATAATTATAATATTTTTTCTATAAATTAACTAATAATTATTTTATCATCTTTAACATCTACATTTATTTGACTATTAACTTTTATCTCATTATTAATAATCTTTTTTGCAATTAATGTTTCTAATTCTTTATTAACTAATCTTTTAAGAGGTCTTGCACCATAATATTCATCATAACCATTATTAATAAAATAATCCTTTGCTTTATCACTAAGATTTATCTTAACATTCAAATCCTTAAGTCTATTTGTAATTTCATCGATTATTTTATCTAATATTTCATGTAATACTTCTTTTGTTAATTTCTTAAATACTATAACCTCATCAATCCTATTAATAAATTCCGGTTTAAAATACTTATGAAGCTCATTCATTACTTTATCTTCTTCATTATTTAATATATATTCACTACCAATATTTGATGTCATTATTATTATTGTATTCTTAAAATCAACAGTCCTACCATTAGAATCAGTTAACCTACCTTCATCCAATATTTGAAGTAACAAATTAAGAACATCTGGATGTGCTTTTTCTATTTCATCAAAAAGTACAATACTATAAGGATTTCTTCTAACGGCTTCTGTTAATTGGCCACCTTCTTCATAACCAATATAACCAGGTGCAGCACCAATTAATCTAGACACAGAATACTTTTCCATATATTCAGACATATCAATTCTTACCATATGATGCTCATCATCAAATAACTCATACGCTAAACTTCTAGCAACCTCCGTTTTACCTACACCAGTAGGTCCTAAAAATATAAATGAACCAATAGGTCTATTAGGATCCTTAATTCCACTCCTAGAACGAATTATAGCATCACTAACAAGTTTTAAAGCTTCCTCTTGCCCCTTAACCCTTTTATTTAAATTGTTCTCCAAATTAAGTATTTTGTCCTTTTCACTACTAACAAGTTTAGTAATAGGAATATTAGTCCACTTACTAATAACATTAGCAATATCATCACTAGTTACAGTATCACTTAATAACTTATTTTTTGATACACTCATTAGTTCCTTTAACTCTTTCTCAAGTTCAGGAATGACACCATGTCTTAACTTAGCAGCAGTTTCTAAATCATATCTATTCTCGGCTTGTTCTAAAAGAAATTTCTTTTCATTAATCTTTGATTTTAATTTCTTAATATCTTCATTAATATTCACGCCTCAGTTAATGTTTTCTCATCACTCTTTAACTTAGTTAAACTATTATCTATCTCTTCCATTCTTTTTTTAGATAATTCATCCTTTTCCTTCTTTATTGCTTCTTTTTCAATTTCCAAACGCATTATTTTCCTAGTAAGCTCATCAAGTTTAGTTGGTACACTATCCATTTGTACCCTTATAGTAGCACATGCCTCATCAACTAAATCAATTGCCTTATCAGGTAAATATCTATCAGTTATATATCTATTAGATAAAGTTGCAGCACTTATAAGTGCCTTATCTTGTATAGTAACACCATGATGTATTTCAAATCTTTCTTTTAAACCACGCAATATAGTAATAGTATCTTCAACACTCGGTTCACTTACTATAATTCTTTGAAATCTTCTTTCAAGTGCACCATCTTTTTCAATATATTTCCTATATTCATTTAATGTAGTAGCACCAATTACATGAATCTCACCTCTCGCAAGCATTGGCTTTAATATGTTACTAGTATCCATTGCACCCTCTACTGCACCAGTACCAACAATAGTATGAATTTCATCAATAAACATTATAATATTACCCTCAGATTTCTTTACCTCATTAAGTACTTTTTCCAATCTTTCTTCAAATTCACCCCTATATTTAGCACCTGCAATTAAAGAAGCCATATTAAGTTCCCATATAACTTTATCTTTTAAAGAAAGAGGAACATCACCCTTTACAATTCTTTCAGCAAGCCCCTCTACTATAGCTGTTTTACCAACACCTGGTTCACCAATAAGAACTGGATTATTTTTTGTTTTTCTTGATAAAATACGAGTTATAGAACGAATCTCCTCATCTCTACCAATTACTGGATCAATTTTCCTTTTCTTAACATCTTCATTTATATTACGACCATACTTTTCAAGTACGTTTTCTTCTTCATTTTGATTATACATATTTATCACCCCATATAACATTATATATATTTTTTGGCACTTGTCAATAGAGAGTGCTAAAAAACTTTTACATTTTTATTATAATCATTATAAACATATTTATGCAAAAAAAAAAAAGCATATTGCTATGCTTTCTTTAATCCGCTAATTTTTCTTCTAATACATCTAATGGTTCATCATCAGAGAAATCTGATTCTAATTCAAACTTAACTTGAGAATATTTTTTAGCACCTGTACCAGCAGGTATTTGTTTACCAATTATTACATTCTCTTTTAATCCTTGTAATCTATCAACTTTGCCTTTAATTGCAGCATCAGTTAAAATTCTTGTAGTTTCTTGGAATGATGCAGCTGATAAGAACGAATCTGTTTCAAGTGACGCCTTTGTAATACCTAATAATACTGGTCTACCTGTTGCGGGTTGTTTACCTTCAAGAATTAATTCTTTATTTGTTTCAGTAAACTTACCTAAAGATACTAGTGTACCAAGTAATAATTTTGAATCACCTTCATCTAATATTCTTATTCTTGAAATCATTCTTCTAGCAATTATTTCAACGTGTTTATCAGATATTCCAACACCTTGTGAACAATATACTTTTTGTACTTCTTTTAATATATATTTTTGTACTGTAACTGGATCAGTTACTGCAAGTAATTCTTTTGGATTTATATTACCGCTTGTAAGTACATCGCCTGGTTTAACAGTATCTCCTACTTCAACTAATAATTTAGCACCATAGTTTGTAGTATGCTCTTTTGAATCAGCATCATTTACAATAGTAATCTTATACTTTCCATTAACATTTTCTATATTAGTAATTTTACCAGATATTTCTGCTATTGTTGCTTTTCCTTTAGGGTTTCTTGCTTCAAACAATTCTTGTACACGAGGTAAACCTTGAGTTATATCGTCGCCTCCAGCAACACCACCTGTATGGAATGTTCTCATGGTTAACTGAGTACCTGGTTCTCCAATTGATTGAGCAGCCATAATACCAACAGCTTCCCCTAATTCAACCATATTACCAGTAGCCAAGTTTCTACCATAACATTTTCTACATACACCATTTGGTGTTTTACATGAAAGTAAACTTCTAATCTCTACACTCGTAACACCTGCTTTAATTATTTTATCTGCAAGTGGTTCAGTTATATATTCATTTCTTTCAGCAATAACTTCACCAGTTTCTGGATTTACAACTTTTTTATTAGTAAATCTACCTAAAATTCTATCATATAGTGATTCAATAACAGTTCCTGCTTTTTCATCTTTTATCTCTTCAACAACAACACCTTGTAATGTTCCACAATCTTCTTCTCTTACAATTACATCTTGTGCAACATCTACTAATCTTCTTGTTAAATATCCAGATTCAGCAGTTTTTAAAGCTGTATCCGCACTACCTTTACGAGCACCATGAGTTGATAAGAAGAATTCAGATACTGAAAGTCCTTCTATAAATGATGATGTAATTGGTATTTCAACTGACTCTCCATTTGGTTTAGCCATAAGTCCACGCATACCAGCAAGTTGGGTAAAGTTATTTAAATTACCACGTGCTTTTGAACTCATCATTATGAATATTGGATTATCAACATCTTGTTTAGAATATTGTTCAAGTTCTTTTTGAACCTTCATTTTTGCATTATTCCAAACTTCAATAACTTTTTTAAATCTTTCTTCCTCAGTTATTAAGCCCCTATTGAATTGCTTATTTATTTTATCTACCAATTCATTTCCTTCTTTTAATATCTCGCCTTTATTCTTACTTGTAACGATATCACTTATCGCAATAGTAATACCTGCTTTTGTAGAATATTTGAAACCCAAATCTTTTAATTTATCTAGGAATATTGAAGTATCAGTAGTTTTATATCTTTTAAATACCTGTGCGATAACACTTTCCAAATCACCTTTTGCAAATGGCTTAGTTAAATCCATCTCTTTTATCTTCTCTTTTATATCTTCACCCTTATTAACGAAGAATTTAGAAGGTATCATTCTTTCTATATTCTCACTACTAGCTTCATTTACATATTGGAACGTATCTGGTAATATCTCATTAAATTTAATCTTACCAACAGTAGTTATCAAGTATTTATCCATTAAATAATCTGAGAATATTTTATGTTTAAATGCTCTAACTGGAATAGCAATTCTAGTATGAAGAGTTATTTCGTTTCTTTCATAAGCCATAAGTGCCTCGTTAGCATCTTTAAACACTCTTCCTTCATACTTTTCTCCAGCTTTTTCTATTGTTAAATAATAGTTACCAAGTATCATATCCTGTGTAGGTGTAACTATTGGTTTACCATCTTTTGGAGAAAGTATATTATTAGCGCCTAACATTAATAATCTTGCCTCTGCTTGTGCTTCTTCTGATAATGGCACGTGAACAGCCATCTGATCTCCATCAAAGTCAGCATTAAATGCAGCACATACAAGTGGGTGCAACCTTATTGCTTTCTCATCAACTAATTTTGGTTCAAAAGCTTGAATACCTAATCTGTGTAATGTAGGTGCACGGTTAAGCAATACTGGATGTTCTTTAATTACTTCCTCAACAACATCCCATACTCTTTCATCCTTGTTTTCAATCATTTTCTTAGCACTCTTTATATTATGTGCAATATCTTTTTTAACAAGTAAATGTATTACATGTGGTTTAAATAATTCAAGTGCCATTTCCTTTGGAAGACCACATTGATACATTCTTAAATTTGGTCCAACTACTATAACAGAACGACCAGAATAATCAACTCTTTTACCTAATAAATTTTGTCTAAATCTTCCTTGTTTACCTTTTAAAATACTACTTAATGACTTCAAAGGTCTATTAGAAGCACCTGTTACACTTCTTCCTCTTCTACCATTGTCAAATAAAGCATCCACAGCTTCTTGTAACATTCTCTTTTCATTTCTAACAATTATAGATGGAGCATTTAGTTCAATTAACTTTTTCAAACGATTATTTCTATTAATTACTCTTCTATATAAATCATTTAAATCAGATGTAGCAAATCTACCACCATCTATCTGTATCATTGGACGTATTTCTGGTGGGATAACTGGTAAAGCAGTTAAAACCATCCATTCAGGTTTATTTCCTGATCGTGAAAAAGAATCTAACACCTCTAATCTCTTAACTAAACGAATTCTTTTTTGTCCGACAGAATTTTCAAGTTCTTTATTTAAATCTGCTAATTCTTTTTCAACATCAACTTCAAGAAGTAACTTTCTGATTGCTTCAGCACCCATACCTACTTCAAAACCATCACCATATTTTTCATAGTATGAATGATATTCTTTATCAGACAATGTTTGCTTTTTTTGAAGTGGCGTAATTCCTGGATCAAGTACTACATAACTAACAAAATATAATACTTCTTCCAAATCTCTTGGAGACATATCTAGAACAAGTCCCATTCTAGATGGAGTACCCTTGAAGAACCATATGTGTGAACAAGGAGCAGCAAGCTCTATGTGCCCCATACGTTCACGTCTTACTTTTGATTTAGTAACTTCAACTCCACATCTATCACATATAATTCCTTTATATCTTAATCTCTTGTATTTACCACAAGCACATTCATAATCTTTTGTAGGTCCAAATATTTTTTCACAGAACAACCCATCTCTTTCTGGTTTTAAAGTTCTATAATTTATAGTCTCTGCTTTCTTTACTTCACCGTATGACCAAGAACGTATCTTTTCAGGAGAAGCTATGCCTATTTTTATACCTTCAAATCTGTTAGCATCCATTACTCATCTCCCCCTTCATCTAAATCTTCATCGAAACTTGGTTCAAAATCTTCCATTTCTTCATCATCTTCTACTTCTTCTGGTTCATTAACTTCATCTTTTATTTCATCTATTGATAAAATTGCAGTTTCTTTTGAATCCTCTTCTTCTAATTGTTTCAAATCTATTTCTTTATCATTTTCATCTATCATTGAAACATCTAATCCAAGTGCTTGGAATTCCTTAACTAATACCCTAAAGCTTTCTGGAACTCCAGCTTGATGAATCATATTTCCTTTAACTAACGCTTCATAAACTTTAACTCTACCTACAACATCATCTGATTTAACAGTTAAAATTTCTTGAAGAACATTTGCAGCACCATATGCATATAATGCCCAAACTTCCATTTCTCCAAATCTCTGTCCACCAAATTGTGCTTTACCACCAAGTGGTTGTTGCGTAACCATTGAATAAGGTCCTGTACTTCTAGCATGTATTTTATCTTCAACCATGTGATATAACTTAATCATATACATAACACCAACACTTATTCTATTATCAAATGGTTCACCTGTTCTACCATCATACAACACTGTTTTATAATCTTTATCTATTCCCGCTTCTTCTCTTAACTCATCAATATCATTTATTGTTGCACCATCAAATACTGGTGTAGCAGTATGAAGACCTAATTTCTTAGCAGCCATACCTAAATGTAATTCCAATATCTGTCCTATATTCATACGAGATGGAACACCTTGTGGATTTAACATTATATCAACAGGAGTACCATCTGGTAAATATGGCATATCTTCTTGTGGCAATATCAATGATACAACACCTTTATTACCATGGCGACCTGACATCTTGTCACCTATTGATATTTTTCTCTTTTGAATTATTGAAACTCTAACTACCATATTAACACCGCTAGGAAGTTCATCACTATCTTTCTTAGTAGTTATTTTAACCTCATGTACTATACCACCCTCACCATGTTCAACACGAAGAGACGTATCACGAACCTCACGAGTTTTTTCACCAAATATAGCATGTAACAACTTTTCTTCAGAAGTAAGTTCAACCATACCTTTTGGCGTAACCTTACCAACAAGTATATCTCCTTCTTTTACAAGAGTACCAACTTTTATAATACCTCTTGAATCAAGATTACGTCTAGATTCCTCACTAACATTAGGAATATCACGAGTAATCTCCTCAGGTCCTAACTTAGTTTCTCTACATTGAATTTCATAATTTTCTATCTTTAATGATGTAAATGCATCATCTTTAACAATTCTTTCATTTAATATAACAGCATCTTCATAGTTATATCCTTGGAAAGTCATAAATGCAACTACCATGTTTTTACCCAAAGCAAGTTCACCTAAATCAGTACTTGGTCCATCTGCAATAACTTGTCCAGTTTTTACAACATCGCCTTTTCTTACAATAGGTCTTTGATGATAACATGTAGCAATATTACTTCTCTCATAATTTAACAATGTATAAACATCTTTTCCTAACGCATTTTTAACTACTATTTTTCTTCCATCAGCATATTCAACTACTCCATCTGCCTTACAAACAACGACTGCACCACTATCCTTTGCAGCTATTGGTTCAATACCTGTTGCAACAAGTGGAGCTTCTGTCTTAAGCAATGGTAATGCTTGTCTTTGCATATTAGCACCCATCAATGCACGTGTCGCATCATCATGATCCAAGAATGGAATACAAGCAGTAGTAACAGCAACTATTTGTTGTGGGGAAACATCTATATAATCTACTTGTTCTTTTTTTACAATTATATTTTCGCCTCTATAACGAGCAATAACATTTTCATCAACTATTTCAGTTTTATCTTCTGAAAGTCCAACTGTTGCCTGACTAATTATATAATCAGACTCTTCATCAGCTGTTAAATAATCTATTTGATCTAATAATTTACAATTCTTAACTCTTCTATATGGAGCCATTATAAACCCATAATCATTTATTTTTGCATAGCTAGCCAAAGATGTTATAAGTCCAATGTTCTGTCCTTCTGGTGACTCGATTGGACAAATTCTACCATAATGCGATACATTAACGTCACGAACTTCCATACCAGCCCTATCACGAGAAAGCCCGCCAGGTCCTAAAGCAGATAAACGTCTTTTATTAGTTAACTCGGCTATTGGATTTATTTGATCCATAAATTGTGATAACTGTGATGAACCAAACATGCTGCAATTACAACAACCTCAAACCATGGATGATTCTCCAAAAGGGAGATGAATCTCTGTCCTACCATTCCTGTACCACCAAGGATACCTACACGTAATTTGTCGCTCATTTTTAACCTCATTTCCTGTCACCGGATGTGACATATCTTCTTTTCTTTTTCCTCTTATGCCTGCCTGACAAACGGCAAATACATAGTTATTTATATTGTACTACATTTTCATAGAGATTTCAAACAGAAAATGATACAACTTTTCTTTGACTTTTATATCCAGATGTGGTATTGTAAGGGAGTATCAATTATTTATAGTTTTAGGAGGCAAAAAACATGAAAGGTACAGTTAAATGGTTTAATGCTAAAAAAGGATTTGGTTTCATCTCTGATGAAGAAGGAAACGACGTATTTGTTCACTTTTCTGCTTTACAGATGGACGGTTTCAAAGTATTAGACGAAGGCGACGAAGTCGAATTTGAAGTTGTCAACGGAGAAAAAGGTCCACAGGCAGCAAACGTAACAAAGTTATAATCGAATTTAATGACTAATTTTTATAGATGAAAGAGTTTCTTGTGATTTTGAATCACAAAATATGCTCTTGTGTGTAAAAGTTTAGAATTACAATGTGGTTGTAACCAGAAAAAGGGAAGCAGTACTTGAGAATAATTCTCATCGGTGCCACTTCCCTTTTTTCTATCTTTTCACCTATCTTATGCTTCGTATTTGTCACAACCGTCAAACACTCCTACACTTCGTATGAGATTCTTCGGAAGACCCGCCACATAACTCAGATTATCGCAGTTTTTAAATGTATATTCCATCTCTTCAATCGTGTTCGGAAGAACCGGGATCATTTCCAATGCATCGCAGTCATAAAATGTCATTGTAAGTTTCTTGACGCCCTCCGGAATATTTGCCGGAATTTCAAGAAGATTTTTACATCCTTCAAAGGTATTGGTCATTGATGTAACCGTATCCGGAAGTGCCGGTGCCGCCGTAATGCTTGCACAACCACTGAATGTCCAATCCATATTGGTAAGTTTAGACGGAAGTGTCGGTGCCGCAGAAAGACTGCTGCATTTCTTAAAGGTCGCATACAAACTTGTTACATCATCCGGGATTGCCGGTGCCGTCTCCATGCTTTTACACCCCTCAAAGGTATTGGAAAGATTTTCCACGTTTGCCGGGAGTGCGGAAACGGTGCAAAGACTGGTGCAATTCTTAAATGTTCCAAGCATGCTCGTTACCGTCGAAGGAATATTGGATATCACTTCCAAAGATTCACAACCTGAGAACATATAATCCATGTTGTCGATCTGCACTCCGTTTTCGAAAGTAACCGCCTGAATCTGTACTTTCTTATTGGAAGCAAATACTCCGGCTTTGGTGCGGTCCTCATAATGACCGGCAAACACCACCTGATAAGAAGAGGTAACTCCGCTGACCGTGGCATCCATTTTCGCCGGAATTTTTATCGCCGTATTGGTACCGGTGTATTTTTTCAAAAGAATGGTTTTCGCCGTATCGTCTGTCACGTAATCCCAATCTTTTGCTGTCGTCTTCACAAACGTGAAACTCTTGCTGCAGGAATTACATTTTCCGTCTGCCGTATAACTGTGTCCGCTATTGATGGTTCTTTCCTGCACCTCTTTGCAGACCGAGCACGTTCTCTGCTCCAGTCCGGAAATCCCGTGGCTTGGTGCAAGAATCTGCTTCCAGCCGCCAAAGATATGACCTGTCGGGGCAATGCTCTTGGCATCGGTTGTACTTGTACATGCTACTACAGTTCCTGCAGCATTTTTATAAGTATTTGTACAATGCTTTGTCTGTACTCCTTTTGTCACACACCCCGGCTTTTTATCTATGGTATATGTACTGCTGTAATTGTGGCCGGTCGCATCCAGAATTTCAATCTTGTCGGCACCACATGTCAATGTTTTTCCATCTTTCGTATACGTATTGATGCACTTATAATGTGCCGAACCGTCCTTGGTACACGTCGGATCCACCGTATCCGCATCCACTTTTTTCCAGTTATGACCGGTTGCCGGAATCATCACTTCGTTTTTGGTTGCCCCACATAACCGGCACTCATCACATCGTTTTCCATTGACGGTACAAGTTGGTTCACGCCGAACTACATTTACAAATTGGTGGTCTAACTTCGGTGTTAGTTTGGTCTGTGTCTTTGTGCATCCTGTTCTCTTACAGTTGCTTATTAAAACACCGTTATTATAACAATCCGGATTTTTTGTTACTACCCCGGCATCCCAGTCATGACCCAGTGCTTTGATTGTGCGAACGTCAGTTCGGTAAGTGCATCCGGTTCTCTTGCAATGTTTGGACTGTTTGCCGACTTCTTCACAAGTTGCTTCTTTATCTGTCACGTAGCCGCCCAGGTCATGTCCAAGCGGTGCGATATTTTCTTTTTTCGTACCACCGCACACCTGACAGGTATAGACACGTACACCGCTGATCGTACATGTTGGTTCTTTCGTTACTACACCGGCATCCCAAGTGTGTCCGAGTGCATCCAGTATTATCGTGCTGTTTGCACCGCAGGTAAGGCAGGTAGAAAGTCTTTTTCCTCTCGTCGTACATCCCGGTTCTTCGGTGATTTTACCGTAAGTCCATGTATGACCGATCGCCTCGATGGTTTCCTTCTTCGTACCGGCACATCCATCCACCGTACAATGATAGGTTCTCACGCCCGCCGCCGTACAGGTCGGACTTTTTGTAATCTCGCCGAGATCCCATGAATGGCCGTTTGCCGGGATTGGCTCTGTCTTTGTCTTTTTGCAGATATTACAAACATATTCCATTTCACCGGCTTTTGTACAAGTCGGCTCGGTCTTGATCGTACCATTTGGAGCCCAGTCATGTCCCTTTGCCGGAATCACTTCACGTTTTTTCTCGCCGCAGTTCTGACAGGTATCTTCACGCTCACCCACGGCATCGCAAGTCGCATCCGTTACCGTTCTGCTAAGCCAGCTGTGTCCGGTCGCTGCCACAGGCTCTTCCCGCACTTTCGAACATTTTGTACAGATAGAACGGCGCAGTCCCTCTTTCGTACATTCCGGATTTTCTACAATCGCCCAGTTTCCCCAGACATGTTCACACGGTCCCTGAACGACAACGATCTTACAGGTCGCGGATACTTTTCCGGAAAAGACCGTAATCGTCGCCGTCGTACCAACCGGCGTATCTTCGGTGATAAATATACGTCCATCCTGATATACATTGATACCGCCACGAATGTCACAGTTCCATGTCAATTTTTCTGTGGAAGTTACCGGAAATACCGTCGCTGTCAACCGGTCACTTTCGCCGGCCGCCAGCTCGATATAGGTGCGGTCCAATGTAATCTTAGTGATTGAAGTATTGGCAGACAAGGCACTCATTTCCAGTTCGTCCAATGCCGTCTGCACCGCCGTTTGCGGCTGCATTGTTTTCGGTACTGTGACCGGAAGTGTCCTTTGAATCTTCTTTGGTGCCGCCACACTTATTTTTACTTTCTTTTTAACCTGTTTTTTTGCCTTCGAACGAATCGTAATCGTCGCGGTTCCTTCACTTTTTGCCTGAAGAGCACCCTTTTTACTGATGGTAACGATTTTCTTATTGGAAGATGAAAATGTCACTTTTTTATTTGTCGTTTTCTTCGGTTTTACCTGATAAGAAAGTGTCTCTTTCTCCCCTTTTGTCATTTGAACCGAAGCCTCTGCCGTAATCTTTTTCGGCTGAATTTTCTTTTTAGCTTCGCTCGGTGCTTCGTTTATAAAAATGGAAAAAAGAGCAGCGAACGTCACTGCCCCCACAATCCCATAATATTTCTTTTTTGATTTTCCGTTCTGCATCCTTTTTCGCCCCTTTCGCTGCGATAATTCTTACATTATATATCGGCACTCCCTAAGAATTAGTAAACAATAAAAGACAAAAATTCTCCGTCGCATGCCTGTGACAGATAGTATTCTGCCACAACCAGATCCTGTGGCTCATCGACATCAATCCCATGCTCTTTCGTAAGCACATACCCCATTTGATTGTCATTGAAATTGGTCTGCGGATTTAATTCCGAAACTTTGTTTATATAAATCGCCCCATTAATGCGATAATATTTTTTCATGTCCTGACCGTGCACGCCACCGTCTTCAGATACAATTTTCTCCAGTTCATTTTCTTTGTTAAAGGAACGCATAAAAATCGGTGACTCCGATACTTCCGAGACACTTACCAGTGATTTCTGCTCTTTTCGGATAAAATATTCCAAAGCCTTTGTCACGTCTTCCGCATTTCGCAGCGGGCTTGTCGGCTGAAGAAGGACAATAATGTCAAAATGTTCCGCTTTGCGCTCATAAAATTCGACTGCATGCATAACGACATCGATTATCTTGGCCTCGTCTGTAGCCAGTTCTTCCGGGCGCGAAAAAGGAACGATCGCTCCTGCACGCATAGAAATATCTGCGATTTCTTCGTCTTCGGTAGAAACAATCACTTTATCAATATATTCGCAGTCTTTCGCCGCTTCAATCGTATATTGGATCATCGGCTTTCCTGATATCGCCTTTACATTTTTTCTCGGAATCCCCTTGCTTCCCCCGCGGGCAGGGATAATCGCAAGAACCTTTTTATTGTCGATCATATCCTTCCTCCGTTCCTCACTGCTGGCGCTCGACAGGATCTTGCCGCCGTCGATCTCCTTGACGGAATTCCAGA
>OGXW01002555.1_pt1 | contig 12789 bp, 10 predicted proteins | sample 1576341 | NCBI WGS metagenome assembly OGXW01 (sample SAMEA3541592, study PRJEB24748) | human gut metagenome | biome: human gut; feature: human-associated habitat; material: faeces | place: China | collected 2012
TACGCTGCTGCAGGCTGTCGAGATTCAGCGACACATGGCCGGCACATTGCAACAGACCCTCAACGGCCGGTCGGTGAGCATAATCCACGGGTAGGTACGACGGTTTGAAAAGGTCGCGCATATCGGAGAACGTGAAATTGGCGTTGAACTCGCGGATGTTCGTCTTGCGCTTGTCGGCCGGAGTGGTAACAGCCCAGCACCAAGCCAGAAAGAGGTTCATTTTATGGAGCAGCACAGGAATGTTTTTCAGCAGTTTGTCGCTTTCCAGCGCCTCATGAACCCTGCGTTGCTTTTCCTTTTCAGAAATAACGTCGATTTCCGACTTCATAGAACCCACGGCGTTCAGGAAGAATCCAATGGTGAGCATTCCGCACATCACCTCAATAGCCGTGAGTGCCTGAGCGCCCCCGTGAGCCGGCGTATAGTCGCCGAAACCCAATGTGGTAATGGTTACGATGCTGTAATAGAGCCACGAGCCGTAAGTGGTTCCGCCACCGTCGGGGATACGGAACTGCCAGTCGGGCAAGAGCTGATAAAAGAAAGCGAACAGAGGCATCAGTGCCAAGTAGACGCATATCCACACCAAAGGACGCACGTTGCTGACAACGTGGAAGAAGTGACGACTACGGTCGGAGAATGACATTTTCATTGCTGTGTATGTTTTTCACTGTTATTAACACACAGCAAAGCCTTAGGGTTGCGCCCTTTCCCGGAAAAAGCCCGTTGAGCTGAAGACTCAGCTTCTTGGCGCAAAAATCATTTTGGCCCGCAGCGCGACAGCCCGGTCGGTTGTGATGCCCATGTCGTATTCATCGCCTCGGCTGCATACCTCAATGCGACCCGTTTCGCCGTAATAGCACTCATGAGCGAATGCTATCTCAAAGCGCCGCAGATAGTTACGGTCGAAGTAATCCATGCTGAAGCGGTTGAGCAGCAGCTGGATATAGCGCAGCGTGTTGACGTGGCGGTAGAAGTCGATGTCGGAATAGACAAACCTGTATTCCGTTACCTCGGCACCCTCGAGCGGGCGATGGCGGCTCTGACGGGCTATGGGACACGGACGGTCGCTCACCAGCCCGTAGGGTATGTTGAGGTGTTCCAGACCGGCGTTGGTGTGCTTTTCCAAATCCATTACCATCCACACAGAGCGGGCATAGCCCATGGTGTTACCCTCTTTGTCGGTAATCTCGAAGCAGCGTTCCGAGAAATGGCGGTTCCAGCCTTCCACCCACGTTATAATGGAGTAATCTTCCAGCGCTTTCGGATAGCGTTGCATCTCAATGGTGAGGCGAGCCAGCACCCACCCGCTTCCCGGCATTGCGCCGTTGCCTATGCCCAGACTGTCGGCATGAGCGGTGGCTGTCTCTATGATATGGCTTGCCAGCGACAGCAGCGATAACTCGCGCTGAGCGTCACATTCGGCGGCTGTGCATTGGAATTTTACAATGAGTTCTTTTTCCATGATGCAAAGTTAATATTTTTTTATAATTTTGCAGTCTGAAAACACTCAACCAACCACAATAGATTATGGCAACCAAGCCTTTCCATTACCAAGAACCCTTTCCCCTGGGTCCTGACAAAACCAAATACCGTCTGCTGACGGACAAATATGTAAAGACCGAGAACTGGAACGGCCACGAAATGCTCGTGGTTGATCCGGAGGCTCTTACCATTCTGGCCAATGCCGCCACTCACGACAATTCTTTCCTGCTGCGTCGCGAGCATAACGAAATGGTAGCCAAGATTTTATCGGATCCCGAAGCCAGCGACAACGACCGTTTCGTGGCTCTGACCATGCTGCGCAACGCCGATGTCAGTGCCAAAGGTATTCTGCCCATGTGCCAGGATACGGGCACGGCAATCTGCGCCGGTTACAAAGGTCAGCATGTATGGACCGGTTGCAACGATGAGGAGAAGATAGCTCACGGCATTTACAAAACGTACACCGAAAACAATCTCCGTTATTCGCAGAATGCGCCTCTTACCATGTATGAGGAGGTGAACACCGGCTGCAATCTGCCTGCTCAGATTGAGATTCATGCCGAAGAGGGCAATGAATATAAATTCCTCTTCATAGCCAAAGGCGGCGGCTCTGCCAACAAGACTTATCTGTATCAGGAAACGAAGGCTCTGCTGAACCCCGACAAGCTGGTGCCCTTCCTGGTGGAGAAGATGAAGACTCTGGGCACTGCAGCCTGCCCTCCCTATCACATAGCATTTGTGATTGGCGGCACAAGCGCAGAGATGAATCTTGCCACGGTGAAGAAAGCCAGTGCCAAATATTACGACGAGCTGCCCACCACAGGCAATGAATACGGTCGCGCTTTCCGCGATGTAGAGCTTGAGAAACAGCTTCTTGAGGCTGCACACTGCATAGGCCTCGGCGCTCAGTTCGGCGGCAAATATCTGGCTCACGACATCCGCGTGGTACGTCTGCCGCGTCACGGCGCTTCGCTGCCCGTGGGTATGGGCGTAAGCTGCTCTGCCGACCGCAACATAAAGGCAAAAATCAACAAAGAGGGCCTGTGGATTGAAGAACTCGACACGAACCCCGCCGAGCTGATACCCGAGCAGTATCGCAACGCTCATGAGGGTGAGGTGGTGAAGATAGACCTCAACCGCCCCATGAAGGAAATTCTTGAAGAGCTCGATAAATATCCCGTCAGCACCCGTCTGTCGCTCAACGGCACCATCATCGTGGGCCGCGACATAGCACACGCCAAAATTAAAGAGCGCCTCGACAAGGGCGAGCCGATGCCCGAATACCTCAAGAATCACCCGATTTACTATGCCGGCCCGGCAAAGAAGCCTGAAGATATGCCCAGCGGCTCGTTCGGTCCCACCACGGCAGGCCGCATGGACCCGTATGTTGACCAGTTCCAGGCTGCAGGCGGCTCAATGGTGATGATAGCCAAAGGCAACCGCAGCCAGCAGGTAACAGACGCCTGCCAGAAACACGGCGGCTTCTATCTCGGCTCAATAGGCGGCGCCGCAGCTATCCTGGCTCAGAACTCAATCAAGAACGTAGAACTGCTCGAATACCCCGAACTGGGTATGGAGGCAATCTGGAAAATAGAAGTGGAAGACTTCCCCGCCTTCATTCTTGTAGACAACAAGGGCAACGATTTCTTCCGTCAGCTCAAACCGCGCTGTCAAGCCTGCGGTCTGAAGTAAACGAATGTTGTTGAAACCGGCATCTCTACGCACGGTAATGGCGGCAGGAGTGGCTATGCTGCTCCTGCTGCTTGCCGCGTGTTCGCCGGTGAGGCATGTGCCCGACAACAAATATCTGCTCGACAAGATTGCCGTTACGCTGCCCGACAGCGTGAAGCAGACGCAGGACCTCAACACCGAGGAGCTGCAGACTTATGTGCGCCAGTTGCCAAACCACAAGCTGCTGTGGAAGGTGAAAATGCAACTCGGCATTTATAATATGTCGGGTCGCGACTCCACCAAATGGTACAACAGGCTGCTGCGCAATCTGGGCGAGGCTCCGGTGATTTTCGACACCACACTGACGCATCAGTCGCAGATTCAGATACAGCGGTCGCTCATCAACAGAGGCTATCTGCATGCGGAAGTGTTCGCCGACACCCTGCTGAATAAAGAGAAGCGCAAAGCCAAGGTTATTTACCGCGTTGTTCCCGGACCGCAATACCGGCTCTCGTCGGTGAATTACGAGTTCAGCGACACGGCCCTGCGCCGCGTGGTGATGGCCGATTCTGCCCAATGGCCCGTGCAGCCCGGCAAACCCCTCGACCTAAATGTGCTGGATGCCCAGCGCACCATGATAGCCACCCGCCTCAGAAACAGCGGCTATTTTGCTTTCCTCAAAAACTACATCACCTTTGTTGCCGATACCACGTCGCAGAGTTCGGCCGTAGACCTGACCATGCGCGTGTCGCCCCCTCCCGGCGGTGCCGAACGCGACTCCATAGAGCTGACCATGTCGCGCCAATGGTATGTGCGCAAAGTTACCTTCGTAACCGATTACGAGCCGATGCGAGGCTCCGGCTCTGAGGCCTCCCTGCGCGATTCCATCAACGTGCGAGGCTATGACATTATCTACGGCAAGAACCATTATCTGCGCCCGTCGGTATTGATAGAAAACTGCTTTGTCCATCCCGGCAATCTGTGGTCGGAAAATGCTGTTGACAACACCTATCAGGCCTTGCAGCGACTTCAGATTCTCAAGTTCATCAGCGTGCAGAGCGTGCCTGTGGCCATCGACGACCAGGATCGGATGTGGGTGGATGTCTATGTGCTGCTGACACCGGGTAAGAGCCAGACAATAGCCTTGGAACTGGAGGGCACCAACTCCGAAGGCGATTTGGGTGTGGCGGCGGCCATCTCCTATTCACACCGCAACATAGGCCACGGCTCGGAGACCTTTACCGCCAAACTGCGCGGAGCTTACGAGAGTCTCAGCGGCAAGCCCGAAGGGTTTATTCACAACCGCTATATGGAATACAGCGTGGATGTGGGGCTCACCTTCCCCAAATTCAAAGCTCCCTTCCTGAGCGACAGTTTCAAACGACGCATCAAGGCCTCCACCGAGTTGAATTTGGCATTCAATTATCAGGAACGACCGGAATATACCCGTGTCATCGCCAATGCCGGCTGGGCTTATAAATGGATGGAGCGTTACCGCCGCACAAGCCATATCTTCACCCCCATTGACATTGATTACGTCTATCTGCCGCAGTCAACAATCAATTTCATTGATGATATAGCCCCCAACAACCCGCTGTTGCGTTACAGCTATGAAGACCACTTCATAATGCGGCTTGGCTACACGTTCTTCCACACCAACAAGGAGCCGGAAACGCCGTCGCCTTATCTGAAGATAACCCGCAAAAACATTTACACCATACGCGCCAAGGGTGAAACGGCGGGCAACCTGCTCTTCGGCATAAGCTCAATCTTCAAAAACCGCGACTTCCACAAAGACCCGTATAAAGTGTTCGGCATTCACTATGCCCAGTATGTGAAGTTGGAAGGCGATTATGCGCTGACCCATATCTTCGACCGCCGCAATTCGCTGGCTTTCCATGCGGCTTTGGGCGTGGCCATACCTTACGGCAATTCCAAGGTGATTCCCTTTGAGAAGCGCTTCTACGGAGGAGGCGCCAACGGTGTCAGAGGCTGGGATGTGCGCACACTCGGACCCGGCAATTTCCACGGTCGCAATTCGGTAACCGACTTCATGAACCAGTGCGGCGACATAAATATGCTGGTGAGCGTGGAGTATCGCGCAAAGCTTTTCTGGATTTTTGAAATAGGAGCCTTCATAGACGCCGGAAATATCTGGACCATACACAACTATGAGAACCAACCCGGCGGAATGTTTCATTTCAACTCCTTCTATAAGCAGATTGCAGCCTCCTACGGTCTGGGCATACGTATGAACTTTACATACTTCCTTTTGCGTTTTGATCTTGGCATGAAGGCCCATAACCCGGCCGAAGGCGCAGAACCGTGGCCCCTGATTCACCCCCGTTGGGGTCGCGACCGCTCCATTCATTTTTCGGTGGGTTATCCCTTCTAAGCTAAGAAAAACAACTATGAAAAAGCTAATAATTTTTGACCTCGACGGCACCCTGCTGAATACCATTGCCGACCTTGGCAATTCCGTTAACTATGCCCTTGAACAGATGGGTTTTACCCCTCATTCGCTCACATCGTTCCGCTTCATGGTGGGCAACGGCGTGCGCAAGCTCATTCAACGCGCTCAGGTGGATGCCAATGAGGAGACGGTGGAGCAATTGCTTACCTATTTCCGGCAGCATTACGACGAGCACGACTGCGACCTGACAGAGCCGTATAAAGGCATCCCCGAACTTCTGCAGCAGCTCACCGATAAGGGCGTGAAGATTGCCGTGGCAAGTAATAAATATCAGTCGGCGGTTGATAAAATTATCAAACACTATTTCCCCGATATCCCGTTTGTGGCCATCTGCGGACAGGTGGAAGACCGCCCCACGAAACCGGACCCCTCAATCATTTTCCATATTCTGAACCAGTGTCCCACCCCTAAATCGGAAGTGCTGATGGTGGGTGATTCGGCCGTTGATATGGAGACAGCCCACCGCGCCGGCATTGAATGTGTGGGTGTTACTTGGGGATTCCGCCCCGTGAGCGAACTGCGCAAGGCATACGCCGACCATATTGCCTCGCTGCCGGCCGATATCCTCAACCGACTTAACGACCCGTTCTGACACAGCCATGCAGGCTCTCTGGAAAGAGGTCTTCGGCGACTCCGGAAGTTATATCCAACGCATTTTCCGGCATTGGGCAGATGCTGAATTCACACTCTGCCGCCGCAACGAAAGGGGAGAGACGGTGGCAATGCTCTGTGCAAGACAGTTTGCCTTCACAGGCGGCAGAAAGGGACTGTATCTTCATGGACTTGCCACGAGGCCTGACCATCGCGGACAAGGTCTCATGACGCAGCTTATTGACGCTGTGAGGGACAAAGCGCTTGCCGCATCCCTCGACTTCCTCTTTCTCATTCCTGCCTCCGAATCACTACGGCAATGGTATTCCACCTTTGGCTTTAAAAACGCGGCTGAGAGGGCTTATTTGCCCCTTCCTGAGGGTGCTTTGGAAGCGTTATGTGAAGAGGTCTTCAGACCGATTTCACCGGCCGAGTTTAATGAGTTTGACCGCCGGCAGCCTCCCTGCGGACTGATTCACTCGCTTGAGGATGCGGAGGCTGTATTGGACGAATGGACTGAGGCAGGAGGGACGATTTGCGGCAATGTGCTTTCGTCAGACAAGGATGTGTTTGTGCTGTCAGACGACACCGCAAAACAATTGGCTGACAGATATTTAAGCCTTCCTGCCGCCTCCGGGCTGCTTAATGATGCAGTCGCCACAACCCTCACCACAAAGCGACTGTGTCTTTACCCTTCGCAGATTCCGCTCTTTCCGGCCGGGTGCATAGAGCGCGTTCCATACGGCATGACATTGCCTCTTAAAGCATCTGTTAGCCCGGAGAAAATTTCCTTCAGCCTGATGATGGATTAAGAGGCAATATTCTGTTGCTTAACTTGCTCTTATATCGTCGGTTATCGAACAGCCGCTTTTATGGTCTTGGTACCGGCATGCAGCAGATATATTCCGCTCTGCGGCAATTCAAAGATGCCGTTTTTCGCTGACCCGATGAGGCGCCCTTGCATATCGTAGACAAGGAGAAGGCTGTTGTCGGAGGTCGATACATTTCTGCCGTCAATGTTGATTATCGTATTGTCTGTCGCAATTTCCGACACGCCATTGATTTCCTGATAGTCGATATACACATACATCATATCACCGCGGTGGTTCTCATTATAACTGAATTTGGTGATATATCCCTCGTCATTGAGCGTGTAAGAAAACGTTCCGGTGCGTTTGTCGCTGTTGTATTCGCTGGCTGGCAGATACTTTGAAGGCTTACCTAAAATGCCGGCCAAGGCAGGCACAGGGTTATATTCGTATGCCAGATATTCATTCAGCGGCAGATAAAGCTTGCCTTTGTTGGGAATGTTGGAATAGCTGACAGAGATTTGATTGGCCGGGCGGCTGAAGTAGTTGAACAGCAACGGCCATTCGCCATGCTTACCACTTACTTTCACCGCATTGCCATTCTCAACGGTCAGCGTTACCTTTTCATTATCAGATTCAGAAACGATTTCGCGGCTGATTAGCTCATTATTCTCATTGTATGAATAATGACGCGTAATATTGTCGGCGGTTCCGTCTAAATGGGTGTTTTCTGATATTGAATAATCAATGTTCCCCGCTGCGTTGAGAATGTAAGTCTGAGTGGCTACCGTGTTTCTCTGACTGCCATCCGTGCGCTTCACCGTAAGTTTTGAATCCTCCCACTGCAACGAATACGTGTTCTTGACAATACGTACATATGAGGTGTTTTCTTTAGCGGTATTTGAGCCGGTAAGGAAGATAGGATACACGTAAATCAGCGAATCCATCCGGCCTGAGTTGTTGTAGAAACAAGAGATGACGGCTCTGTTGATGTAGGTGGAAGAGTCATTTTCATCATAGTTCATGTTCAGCCCCGACGGTATCCTGAGAGTGATTTTTGAAGGAGCCTTCTCAGCCTGAATGGCAGAGATACCTATCATCACCGCCAGCAGGATTGTGAAAATTTTTGCTTTACTCATGCTGTGAATTTTTCGATGGTTTATTAAATCTGATGCCATGCACTATTTTTAGAGTTTTAGTGTCATAGACGTTGTATCCTTCGGATTTAGGAGTACCTGTTTCTGGCTCTTGTAAGCCTTTGACGGAAATTTTTTTCAAATATATAAAATATTTTTCATTTCAGTTGGGGGTAAGGAATTAATAAACATTAACAAATAATGATATTAGATAAAGTATAATTGATTTACAGGATTGATGACTCAATGCTTTTTGAATTTGTGAAATGTGGTTAAATAACTTTGACTTTGGGGAGAAATTGAAAGATTGTTTTAACTGTATGATGTAATATTGGCTGTTTAATTTAAAAATAATTAACATACGAAGCGACGGGATTCCGTGGCTTGAGATAATAGTTAAGAAGAATTAAGGCCGCATCCGGTAATCGGTGTGGCCTTTTATTAGTTCATGAATTGAGTAATTGTACGGATTTGGTCTTAATTTGCCATTATGTAGGTGTCGGGGTTCATGCCCGGAAGTGTTATACATGTGCGGGCAAATTGCCGTACAAAATCGAGCGTGGCTGCACGGGGACTTTTCCGGCTTGCACTCGATGTGTGGTTGAGTACTGTGGTTGTAGTAGAACTATTGGTCATAGGCAATGGTGTTGTTTGTTGGTGTGTAAAAGACCGATTTTATTTGCATCAGTCAATAGTATAACGCTGATTAAGTGTAATTATTATTACAGATGCTGTCAAAAATTCACAGACAAGCAGGTGAATGGGGGAGTATAGGGCTCGGAGCGCATATTTATTATTGAGGAGGAGGGCATCCACGACTTCTATGTCGAATTTTTTGTTTACTTTCCTCTAAAACGTATTTGAGAACACCAATTCATAAAAGCTGAAAAGAAGGTATTATAGTCAGATTGCCAGACTGGCAGGCATAACGGCTCACTCAATAGCAGTTTAGCTATAGAGCCAGGTATAAGATTGTTATTTTCCTCTACAAGCTTGGTTAGCTTATGCCGGTGTCCAACTCTTTCCGGCGCGTTTGCAAATTTGTAAACCGGGCTGCGATGCACCACAAAAGTAATTACATTGCACCGGAAGGTATGTCGAATGGCCGTCAGGCCATTTTCGATGCGAGTGATTTGAGCTGTTCCTCCATCTGTCTCTGCTGTTCAAGCCGTCTGTGATAGATGTCGATGAAGTCTTCGCCTTTGGAGAGCATGTGCCATACGGCAACAAGAATTTTCCTGGCTATCGCCACCTGTATTTTCATTTTGCTCTTGTGCTTCTGTGTCACTTGCACATAACTGAAATTTGAGAAGAAACAATTCTTTTTCCGGGATGCAGCCCACGCCACTTCAATAAGAATCCGGCGAAGGTATTTGTTTCCATGTGTCACTTTTCTGCTTTTGTAGCGTCCGTTGCTGACGTCGTTGCGAGGTTTGAGTCCGCACCATCCCACGAGCATGGCTGCCGTGGCAAACATCTTCATATCCACTCCGGTTTCCGCAATTATAGCTGTGGCGGCGCGTTCCTTGACACCGGGGATAGTCTGAATCCGTTTGTATTCTTCCGGAAAATGCTTCTCGCATAAATCGGTCAGTTCTTTCTGGCACTCGTCAATCTGACGATTGATGGTATCGAGCATCTCTTTGAGCTGTCTGAAAACCGTAATGTCTGTCTGTGAAAAAGATCCCATGACTGCGGCCTTGATTGTTCCTTTGCCATGTTTGTTGGTTGTTCGTCCATGAACCATCTTTACCAGCACTTCCGGGTCGCGTTCCCCATTGATTATTGCCTGAAGCACTTTCTGATAGCTTTTGCTGTTTGTCCCGGACACATAGTTGCTCAGTCTGAATCCGCACCGCTGAAGGGCAGCGTCCAGTTTGTTGGAGTTGTAGTTGATATCTTCATTGAGATCCATGATGCGGCGGTTGAGCTTCCGCATATCCTGCACGATTGGTTTCGGCACAAAACTGCCTTTGATTAGATTCTTCAGAAGGCATTCGGCAATCCATTGTGCATCCTTGACATCGCTCTTGCGCCCCGGCAACTGCTTGATGAAATATGGGTTGACCAGCTTCAGATCCATAGACTCGCACAGTTCGTTCCAGACGGGTACCCAATAGACTGCCGTGCTCTCCATTGCGGCCTCGGTTACACCGTGCTCAACCATGTCATTGCACATCTGACGAAGTTCTGTAGTCAGCACTCCGTAAGTTTTTTCAAAAATAATTGCCTCATCATGCCCCATAATACAAAGATATATTGTATCTTTGTGGACATCAAGGCCGGGGACTGTTCGGTTCCTGTCCATATGTTTGATTTTTAAAATTCCCTCCAAATATAGTAATTTGTGACGTAGAGCACGCAGGGAGGGGACGGGAATCAAGGCGCCAGCCTTGATTTTTTATTCTGCCGGTGTAAAATCTCAGAATTTTTATCTAAATTTGTAACCGTTGGCTAAAAAGCATATCAGCCGAACACTAGAAGGATGTTTGAGGATTTCTCTTTTGAGGCATTAGCTCATTATACCCGCGGAATGGCGACTATATTTTTCGTCATTTTTGCCGTGATAACATATTTCCGGCGGAAGCGCAACCGGATGTCGTTTATGCTGTTTGTTGCTGTCAGTTATTTGTCTTTGGGCTTCCTTAAGGATATAATTTTTGTACTTCCTCTTTTCAGTGAGAGCAGTTTTGTAGAGAATCTGTCCAGCCTTTTCGACGTGTCGTGCACACCGTTTGTCTGTGCCTTTTTTCTGGAGTCCACACGTCCGGGAATGGTTAAAAGACGCGACATATTGCTATCGTATTTACTGTTTGCGGCTTTTATGCCCCTCTATTGTCTGATTCCATCTGACAAGGTGATACTTGGCGCATATCTCTTGGCCGCTTTGACGGCTTTATACACTATGGTGTTAGTTCCGTTTAATGTTGTCCGCTATAATAAGGTCTTGGCAGAGAATATCTCTTACACAAAAAACGTCAGCGTCAACTGGATTATCACCTGTGCTTTCACTTATTTCCTCTGGCTGACGGTCTATGCCGTCTGTTTTTGGGAAACGACATGGCTTAGCGAGGCTGCTTTTGATGTGTTCAGCATTATAGTTTGTGGCATTTTATTCCTCCTTTGCCGCAACCACAGTGTCCTTTCTAATCTGTTTAGTGAGGAAGGAATGGAAACCGAGGTGCAAGCCGTAAAAGCTGTTGAAGGGAATCACAGCCGAGCCTCTGAGGAGTTGCTGACGCAGTCTGCTGAGGAAAACAAGGGCAGGAAAGTAGATTTTATAGCCGGCGCGTTGCAGCAATGCATGGAGACCGAAAAGCTCTATCTCAATCCGCACCTGTCGCTCAACGACCTCGCCTCGGCGGCAGGTACCAACAAAACATACATTTCAACTTTCATCAACAGCCGTGGCAAGACTTTCTATGACTATGTGAATGAGTACCGTATTGCCGAGGCTTGCCGCATTCTGGATACCTCAAGCGAACGGCTGTCAATGGCTGACGTCGCCACCCGAAGCGGATTCAACTCCATGTCTACCTTCAACCGTTATTTCCTGAGGATTAAAGGGGTTTCTCCCTCTGCCTACTACCGGAGTCGGAACTGAGCGCTCCGGTCAATGGAGAAAAATTTCTGTCAATAGAGAAAATTTAATCGGTCATTCTTTTAAAAATTGACAGCGGGAGGCGGAAATATCTTTTCTGACTTATCCCAACGTTGCCCTTTTCTTAATTTTGCGCCGTTTTATTCAACTGCCGTCTGCACAAACTGACGGTGTTGGAATCACGCTAACTAATAATAAAAACTATGATTAAGGAAAAGCTAAAGTATTCGACCCTGCTGATGCTTCTGTGCTGCATGGGATGGGTAATGACAGGCTGCGGTGATGATAAGGATGAGCCGACGCCGCCGAAAGCCAGGTTCAGTCACGTCAAGGCAGAACTCAGTGTGAAAGTTGAAGGTGAGACAACCCGGTGTTTCGATATATCGGGTACATGGACAAGCAATGGTGTGGAGACGGCTATGGAGCCTCTGAAGATAAATGCGGAGCAGACCTTTAAGCCCGACAACAGCAAGACTCTGCCGTCGACATACTCCATGACGCTTGACGTAACCCCTAACAAGGACTTTGTTCCGGAGGAGGGCAAGAAATACAACGCCAAACTGCAGTTCTCTTACTCCATCCGGGTAATCGGCACCGACGGCAGCGTTCTGGCGGCAAGAGAGGGCAGTATGTATCTGATGAATCTGGAAGGCATCCGCACCGACAAACTGACAGAAATTGCCGCTCGTGTTCCCAAGAACTTTAATTTCACGGTGAAGCAGTCTGCCGATGGCAGCTATGAAATCACTAATTAATACTGAATCATAACTTCGCAATTTTGGGATTGATTTTGACATTAGGTTAAGACCCCATGCAAGACCACAAGATAAACCTGTTAATTTGTAAGTCAATATTTCCTTAGAAATTCCTATTTCTACAGGTCTGGTGAATCACAACCTAATGTCTTTTTGTATTACTTTCCGCCTGACAAATAAAGACGGAATACTCAGGGCTGATTCCCCCCCTTGCGGGCTCTTTTTTTCATTTCCGGGGAACCCTATCCGATACCGAAAAGGAGGACAAACG
>OGXW01002557.1_pt1 | contig 12789 bp, 12 predicted proteins | sample 1576341 | NCBI WGS metagenome assembly OGXW01 (sample SAMEA3541592, study PRJEB24748) | human gut metagenome | biome: human gut; feature: human-associated habitat; material: faeces | place: China | collected 2012
CTTCTTATCCAAATCGGGGTCATCAATTTTAAGCTCGTCCGTATCTACTTCATGACAGCGGCATCTGCCGTGGAGAGATCCAGGGTTTTCAGAGTGTATTTCCAGTAATCCAGGGAGGTGAAGCCACATTTTCCGGCGTTGATAGCCGTGACTCCTAAATATTTTTCCAGAAAATAAGGATAGCCCTCCGGATGAACGTTGGCGGTTCCTTCGGGTTCGGAGCCGTAGTCGCCCTCTGTCAGACTGTCGCCGATGCAGAGGATGGTTTTGAGAGAATCAGTCATGTTTTTTGTCCTTTCGTATAAGCTTTTTTCCAGTATAAGGCCCTGCGGGAGAATGGTCAAGAGGGAGATTTTTGGACAAAAAAAGACAACCAACTGACGGGATTGGTTGCCTTTGGATATTCTATATAATGATTGAAACTCGATTACTGAATGCTGTTTACAGCTTTGGTCAGACGAGAAACTTTGCGGGAAGCATTGTTCTTGTGATATACACCCTTGGTGCAAGCCTTATCGATCTCGGAAGTTGCAGCAAGTAATGCGGTCTGAGCAGCAGCCTTATCACCAGCGGTTACAGCAGCCTCTACCTTCTTGCAAGCAGTTTTCACTTTAGAACGGATTGCTTTGTTTCTAGCAGCCTTGGTCTCGTTTACTAAGATTCTCTTTTTAGCAGATTTAATGTTAGCCAATCTGGGCACCTCCAATTAACAAAAATTTTATTCATAGTCTTTGGTTTGCATCAAAGTCTGGACACGGACAGTTCAATGTAAACATACTATTGCATTCTACCTAATCCGGCCCAAAATGTCAATACATAAATTGCTTAATTTTGCGAAAAATATAAGGATAGCAGCGGAAAAGAAATGATAAGGAATGCAAAAAATGAGAAAAGAAATAAGAAAAGAAATAGGAAAAGAAATAAGGGAAAAAATAAAGAAAGAGATGAAGCAGGAAAATAGGACAGAATTTGAGGTCCGCACGGATCTTGCAGTGGAAGAACAGGAGCGTTTTCCGGGTGATGGAGGGGAAATCTCAGGTGTTTCGCTGAGAAAGTGGAGGGAGAGCCATTCGGATATCCGGATGACAGAGGTGAAGATCCTGGATGAGCGGGGAGCCAGGGCAATGGGAAAGCCGGTGGGAACTTATCTGACACTGGAGGCAGATGCGCTGGCTAAAAAGGACGAGGGATACCACGAAGAAATTTCGGAGAAGCTGGCCGGGTATTTTTGCGAGCTGATCCAAAAGCTCACCGGGAAAAAGGAACGGGAGGCGGGAATTTTGGCAGTGGGACTGGGAAATTACCATGTGACGCCGGATGCGCTGGGACCGAGAGTGATCAGCCATCTGCAGATGACAAGACATCTGAAGGAAGAGTATGGCGCGATTTTTTGCAAAGAGCACCAGCTTCCGGTACTGAGCGGCATCGTGCCTGGGGTTATGGCCCAGACCGGCATGGAAACAGCGGAGATCTTAAAAGGGATTGTCCGGGAAGCGAAGCCGGATCTTCTGATCGTGATAGATGCGTTGGCGGCCCGCAGCATCCGGCGACTGGGAACGACGATCCAGCTCACCGATACCGGAATCCATCCGGGATCAGGTGTGGGAAACCACCGGCACAGCCTGACGAAGGAAAGCCTGGGCGTACCGGTTCTGGCGGTGGGCGTTCCGACTGTGGTGAGTGCGGCGGCAATCGTCTATGATACGGTAGATGTCATGACAGAGACCTTAAAAAAGAACAGTGGAACAAAAGAAACCGGACGATATATGGAGAGCCTGGTGCCGGAGGAGCAGTATCTGCTGATCCGGGAGCTTCTGGCACCGGAATTTGGAAATCTGTATGTGACACCTCCGGATATCGATGAACGGATTGAAAATCTGAGCTATACAATATCAGAAAGTATTCATAAGGCATTATTTTCACACAAAATATAAAAACAAGAAATGTGGGAGCCCTTGTCATGCCGCGGATTCTATGTTATATTGATATTTGTGGCATTTTGCCGATTTGCAAGAAAAAAGGCTGTTGTATGCCGGATGCAGACATCAGCAGGAAAGAGTATTTTATGTTACAGTATCTGATCGTATGCCCGCTGGTTTTTCTGGCGGGATTTGTTGACTCCATAGCAGGCGGAGGCGGACTGATCTCCCTTCCGGCTTATATCATTGCCGGGGTTCCGGCCCACTTTGCCCTTGGTACCAATAAAATGTCTTCTACGCTGGGGACAAGCGTTTCGACCTGGAGGTACTTAAAAAACGGCTATCTGAAAGAAAAACGGCTGATCATAACCACGGCTTGTGCCTGCCTCATGTCGCTTACGGGCTCCTACATCGGCTCCAGCCTGTCACTTCTGGTGAGTGACACTGTGATCAAACACATGATGATGGTGGTCCTGCCGGTCGTTGCCTTTTATGTTTTACGGAATAAAAACATGGGAGCAGAAGAGATGGTCCAGAAGCTTCCGGCCAGACATGTGCTTTTGATCTGTGTGCTGGCGGCACTGGTCATTGGCATGTATGATGGCTTTTACGGGCCGGGGACCGGAACCTTTCTGCTTCTGGTTCTGACTGGTGCGGCACATCTGAATGTGCGCGAGGCATCTGCCATGACGAAGGTGCTGAATCTGTCATCCAATGTTATGGCGCTGGCCAATTTTTTACTGAACGGAACTGTTTACTATGGGCTGGGACTGGCAGCAGCAGTGTTCTGCATTGCCGGTCATTACATAGGCTCCGGGCTTGTGGTAAGCAACGGACAGAAAATCGTCCGGCCGCTGATCCTTGTGGTGCTGGTTATTTTGTTTGTGAAAATCCTGCTGGGGATTTAAAAAGAAGAAAAAGGAGAGAACCTCATGAAGTGGACCAAATTTACGTTAAAGACGACAACCGAAGCCGTTGACCTCATCAGCAGCATGCTGGATGAGATCGGCATTGAGGGTATTGAGATCGAGGATAATGTTCCGTTATCCGATGCAGACACCAAAGGCATGTTCATCGATATTCTTCCGGAGCTTCCGCCGGACGATGGTACTGCAAAGGTGAGCTTTTATGTAGAGGACTTAAGCAATCTGGAAAACATCATTCACCAGGTCAATGCCGGGCTGGACGAGATCGCTGAGTTTGTCAACGTCGGCGAGCGTACCTTAAGTGTTTCTGAGACTGAGGATAAGGACTGGATCAACAACTGGAAACAGTATTTCAAACCGTTTACTGTAGACGACATCCTCATCAAACCAACCTGGGAGACGATTCCGGAGGAGCATAAGGATAAGCTTCTGATCCAGATCGATCCGGGTACTGCATTCGGAACCGGTATGCATGAGACGACACAGCTGTGCATCCGCCAGCTGCGCAAGTACGTAACTCCGGAAACTGATGTGATCGATGTGGGAACCGGAAGCGGTATCCTTGGCATCGCGGCATTGAAACTCGGTGCAAGAAGTGTATTTGGTACGGATCTGGACGAGAATGCGATCGTGGCAGTGGGCGAGAATCTGGAGTCCAACGACATTCCGGCAGACCGCTTCCATGTGGTACAGGGAAATATCATCGATGACAAAGCCATTCAGGATCAGGCTGGCTATGAGTGCTATGACATTGCCGTTGCAAATATCCTGGCTCCGGTCATCATCATGCTGCAGGGGGAAATCTGCAAGCACATCAAACACGGCGGCATGTTCATCACCTCCGGTATCATCAACACCAAGGAACAGGATGTCAAAGACGCGATGAATGCAAATCCGGAGCTTGAGATCGTGGAAACTACCTACCAGGGCGACTGGGTATCCATCACCGCCCGCAGAAAATAAGGAGCAGGAATCGTGTATCATTTTTTTGTAACACCGGCGCAGATCATGGATGGCTATGCCGTGATCACCGGTCAGGATGTCAATCATATCCGCAATGTCCTCCGCATGAAAACCGGAGAGCAGGTCGGAATCCGGGACGGGATTTCCCGCAGCTATATCTGTGAGCTGGAAACCATTGGCGAAGCGGAGATACGTGCAAAAATCCTCACGGAAGATACGAATATGAGCGAGCTTCCGGCAGAGCTTTATCTGTTCCAGGGACTGCCAAAGAGCGACAAGATGGAGCTCATTATCCAGAAGGCAGTGGAACTGGGCGTGCATGAGGTCATTCCGGTGGCAACCCGCCGTGCAGTCGTGAAGCTGGACCGGAAAAAAGAAGAGTCCAAATTAAAGCGCTGGAATGCGATCGCAGAGAGCGCAGCCAAGCAGTCAGGCCGCATGATGATCCCGCAGGTTCACGGCGTGCTGACCATGAAAGAGGCCTTTGCCTATGCCAAAGGGTTCGATGTCAATCTGATCCCGTATGAGCTGGCAGAGGGCATGAAGGAAACCAAAGCCATTCTGGAGCAGGTAAAGCCCGGCATGCGTGTGGGCATTTTTATCGGCCCGGAGGGCGGCTTTGATGTAGAAGAAGTAGAAATGGCCATGGAAGAGGGGATTCACCCCATTACATTGGGGCGGAGGATCCTGCGCACGGAGACTGCAGGCATGACAATGCTTTCTATTTTAATGTTCCAGCTGGAGCAGTAACGGGCAGTAAGAAGCAGCAAGGGCCATGCAGCCGAACCGGGTCTAAGAACATGGAAACGCTGCGATTTGCAACAAATACAGGAGAAATGCAATGGAAGCATATTTTGATAATTCAGCTACCACAAAGGTTCTCGACAGTGTGAAGGACATTGTGGTAAAAACAATGACAGAGGATTACGCAAACCCGGCGGCAAAGCACCGCAAGGGCATGGAGGCAGAGCAGTATATCCGCGATGCCAGAAAGATCATTGCCGATACCATGAAGGTACAGGAAAAGGAAATCCTGTTTACCTCCGGCGGCTCTGAGTCTAACAATATGGCGCTGATCGGTACTGCCTGGGCCAACCAGAGAGCCGGGAAACACATCATCAGCACCTCGATCGAGCACCCGTCCGTGTACAATCCGCTCGGGGTTTTAGAGGAGCTTGGCTTTGAGGTGACCATTCTTCCGGTGAATCATGACGGGCACATCAGCCTGAAAGAACTGGAGGAGGCCATCCGCCCGGATACCATCCTGGTTTCCACCATGTATGTGAACAATGAGGTGGGCGCTGTGGAGCCGGTTGAGGAAATCTCAAAGATCATCAAGGCAAAAAATCCGTCTACGCTCTACCATGTCGATGCGATTCAGGCTTACGGAAAATATGTGATCCGCCCGAAAAAACAGGGAATTGACCTGTTATCGGTCAGCAGCCATAAGATTCACGGACCGAAGGGTGTCGGATTTTTGTATATCCGAAACGGCGTAAAGATCAAACCGCTGATCTATGGCGGCGGCCAGCAGGCCGGTATGCGTTCCGGCACGGAAAATGTTCCGGGCGTGGCAGGCTTTGGCGCTGCAGCAAAGGAAATGTACACCGATCATGCGGCAAAGGTTGCGAAGCTGATCGAACTGAAAGATTACATGACAGACCGGCTGGGCGAGATCGAGGGAACGGTCATCAACAGCAAAAAGGGTGAGGCGAGTGCACCACAGATCGTCAGCGTCAGCTTTGCAGGCGTGCGCAGCGAGGTGCTTCTGCATGCGCTGGAGGATAAGGGCATTTACGTTTCTTCCGGTTCTGCCTGCTCTTCCAATCATCCGGGCATCAGCGGAACCTTAAAGGGCATTGGTGTGGCACAGAAGCTTCTGGATTCCACGATCCGTATGAGCTTTGGCATGTTTAACACGAAAGAAGAAATTGATTATACAATTGATACATTAAAGGAACTGGTTCCGGTGCTTCGCCGTTACCAGAGAGGATAAGAAAGGAAAAAAGGAGAACTATGGTATACCAGTCATTTTTGATTAAGTACGCAGAGATCGGTACAAAGGGAAAAAACCGTTACCTCTTTGAAGATGCGCTGATCAAGCAGATCAAGAACGCACTCAAAAAGGTAGAAGGTTCTTTCATCGCATCGAAGGAATCTGGCCGTATTTATGTACAGGCGCTTAGCGAGTACGATTACGATGAGGTGATCGACGCATTAAAGAAGGTATTCGGCATTGCCTGGATCTGTCCGATGCTTCAGATCGAGGAAAAGGATTACGAGAATTTAAAGAAGGTTGTTGTCGATTACATCGACCAGGTTTATCCGGATAAGCATTTTACCTTTAAGGTAGATTCCAGACGTGCCGATAAGAACTATCCGGTGCGCTCCGAGCAGATGAACTGTGACCTTGGCGAGGTGATCTTAAATGCGTTTCCGGAGACTTCCGTAGATGTGCATCACCCGGATGTTCTGCTCCATGTGGAGATCCGCAAGCTGGTAAACATTTACTCCCTGATGATCCCGGGACCGGGCGGTATGCCGGTTGGAACCAACGGAAAGGCAACCCTGCTCTTATCCGGCGGTATTGATAGCCCGGTAGCAGGCTACATGATCGCAAAGCGCGGCGTGAAGATCGATGCGGTTTACTTCCATGCTCCGCCATATACCAGTGACCGTGCAAAGCAGAAGGTGGTTGATCTGGCAAAGCTGGTAGCACGCTATTCCGGACCGATCCCGCTGCATGTTGTAAACTTTACCGACATCCAGCTCTACATTTACGAGCAGTGCCCGCATGAGGAGCTGACCATCATCATGCGCCGCTACATGATGAAGATCGCAGAAGAGATCGCGAAAAAGAGCGATTCCCTGGCACTCATCACCGGCGAGAGCATCGGGCAGGTGGCATCCCAGACCGTACAGTCCCTGGCTGCGACCAATGAGGTCTGCACCATGCCGGTATTCCGCCCGCTGATCGGTTTTGACAAGCAGGAGATCATCGACATTTCCGAGAAGATTGGAACCTTTGAGACCTCCATTCAGCCGTTCGAGGACTGCTGCACCATTTTTGTGGCAAAGCATCCGGTAACCAAACCGAACTTAAACATCATCCATAAGTCTGAGACAAAGCTGGAAGAGAAGATCGACCAGATGGTTCAGACGGCACTGGAGACAGAAGAAGTCATCTGGTGTGACTAAAGGTTGAAACATAAACCCGGAATGCTTGCTTTCGCAGGGCTCCGGGTAAAAAAATAAGGATACTCCAAACGGAGTATCCTTATTAAAAATTAAAAATCACGTAAGCGATGATTATTTGATGATGTATGGGGACAGGGTCTCTAAGATCTCGTCGATACCAGCCTCAGCGTGGATGTTTAAATCGATCGGCTTGGAAAGATCCAGGCTGAAGATACCCATGATGGATTTTGCATCGATGACGTATCTGCCGGATACCAGATCGAAGTCAACATCGAACTTGGTTAAGTCGTTTACGAAGGACTTTACTTTATCAATAGAATTTAAAGAAATACGAACTGTTTTCATGTGAGAAACCTCCTTAAATGGTTACCTTTTTAATCTTGGCGTATGGATAAAAATTCGCTCGCCTTATGATAAATTTTACAAAGATATTTAAGGAAAGTCAATAGGGAGTTTCCAAGAAAACAGGTTAAATGTTTGTTAGGAATTTTGGTTCTGAAACAACTGTAGCTTGTTAGAAAAACAACAGAGAATAAGGAGAAAAAATATGAGAACGGCAGCATTGCACAATCTGGGCTGCAAGGTGAATTCTTATGAAACCGAAGCAATGCAGCAGCTTCTGGAAGAAGCCGGATACGAGATTGTGCCATTCCATGAAAAAGCCGATGTTTACATCATCAATACCTGTTCCGTGACCAATATCGCGGACCGCAAGTCCAGACAGATGCTGCACCGGGCTAAAAAGCAGAATCCGGATGCCGTGGTGGTTGCAGCAGGCTGCTATGTACAGGCAGCGGCTGAAGAATTAAAGGCTGACCTGGCGGTCGATGTCATCATCGGAAATAATAAAAAGCAGGACCTGGTCCCGATCCTGGAAGAATATTTTCAGGACCACACGGACAGTGACCATGTCATTGAAATTGGCCAGACACAGGAGTACGAACGTCTTTCCATCCATAAGATCGCGGACCATACCCGCGCCTTTTTAAAGGTACAGGACGGCTGCAACCAATTTTGCAGCTACTGCATCATTCCGTACACCCGTGGCCGGGTTCGCAGCCGCAGGCCGGAGGAGGTCGTGGCTGAGGTAAGGGAGTTAGCGGCAGCAGGTTATCAGGAAGTGGTTCTGACCGGAATCCATTTAAGCTCTTATGGAGTAGATTTTGAAGAGGAGCATAAGGAAACATTGCTGAGTCTGATCCGCCAGGTACATGAGGTAGAGGGAATCAAACGCATCCGTCTCGGCTCTTTGGAGCCGCGGATCATCACAGAGGAGTTCGCAAAGGCGCTGGCCGGCATGCCGAAATTCTGCCCGCATTTCCACCTGTCCTTACAGAGCGGCTGCGACGAGACCTTAAAACGGATGAACCGCCATTATACCACAGAGGAATATGCAGAGGGCTGCGCGATCCTGCGCCGTTTCTTCGATAATCCGGCTGTCACGACCGACGTGATCGTGGGCTTCCCGGGAGAAACCGAGGAAGAATTTGCGGTAACAAAAGCCTTTTTAGAGCAGACCGGCTTCTATGAGATGCACATTTTCAAATATTCCAGACGAGCAGGAACCCGCGCGGACCGCATGCCGGACCAGATTCCGGAGCAGGTGAAAACTGCCAGAAGTGAGATTTTATTAAAACTTGAAAAGCAGATGTCAAAAGCATACCGGGAAAGCTTCCTTGGAAAGAAAAAGACGGTACTTCTCGAGGAAAAAACTGAGATCGATGGTGTGGAATATATGATCGGCCATACCATGGAATATGTAAAAGCTGTGGTGCCTTATGCAGAAAACCTGAAGAATAAAATGGCGGAAGGAGTCCTTGTCAGGGCGATGAACGATGAAGTTCTGCTGCTGGATACGCATGCGTGAACAGCAACACGAAGTTACTGTACACGGGTAGGCATTTTCTGAACTGAAAATGCCGTATGATACAGTGGTGGCAGCAGATCTTGCCGATTTGGAATGCGAAGCATCGGCAAAATCTGTTACTGTTTGCGCAACGCGTAAACAGTAACAACTCGAATAGCAGCGAAGCCTTGCGCTTGACGAATCCTGGAAAGTAGTATAGAATAGAGAAGAATAGTTAAAGGACGTGAACAACATGGGCGAAATTCATAACACACAGTTTTTTAAAGCAGTACAGGAGAACAAAATGGATGTCAGCCAGGTTTTGGAGCAGGTGTACGTGGCGCTGACGGAAAAGGGTTATAATCCGGTAAACCAGATCGTAGGCTATATTATGTCCGGGGATCCAACCTATATCACCAGCCATAAAGGTGCCAGAAGTCTGATCATGAAAGTAGAGCGTGATGAGATTCTGGAAGAGCTGATGTCTGTTTATATCGACGCGAAGTTGAAATAAAGAAGACGTGTGCCTGATATAATGAGTGAAAGTGAGTCAGAAAACTGGTTGCAGGTTTTTGACGAACGGCGAAATTATGGAGTGATGATATCACGAAATGATGAACGAAAGATGATTGCCAGCCATATCCGTCCGGAGAGGCTGGCAGTTTTGTGTTGCCATGCAGCCGGAAAAGCTGCCGCTGGCCGGTTTGGCTGATTTAGAATGCGAAACACCGGCAAAATCCTGTTATTGGGCACGCATGCGGGAACAGCAACGTATATAGAAATGAATAAGGAAAAATTTTATGAGACTTTTAGGACTGGACTATGGATCCAAAACAGTAGGGGTAGCAGTCTGCGATCCGTTGGGGATAACCGCCCAGGGTGTGGAGACGATTACCCGGAAAGAAGAAAATAAGCTGCGTAAGACCCTTGCCCGGATTGAAGCCCTTGTGGCGGAATATCAGGTTGAAACGATCGTTTTGGGATATCCTAAGAATATGGATGATTCTATTGGGGAACGTGCAAAGAAAACAGAAGAATTTCGCGATATGCTTGTGCGCAGGACTGGCCTTCCGGTTGTCTTGTGGGACGAGCGTCTGACAACTATTGAAGCAAATGAGATTCTGATCGAAAGCGGAGTGCGCAGAGAAGACCGGAAAAAGGTGATCGACAAGATTGCGGCCACTTTGATCCTGCAGTCGTATCTGGGCTCCCTGAAGTAAAAAAACGTGGTAACTGTGAAGATACTGAACAGTTACAAAATGTGATTGTTTGTGCAACACGTGAATAGTGACAAAAAACAGGAGAGAACGTGATGGAAGAGAAAATTACCTTGCAGACCGATACTGGGGAAAGTGTGGATTTTTATGTTCTGGAGGAAACCCGGATCAATGGAATGAATTACCTTCTTGTGACAGATTCCGACGATGAAGAGGATGGCGAGTGCTATATCTTAAAGGATGTTTCCAAGGCAGAGGATAGCGATGCGGTATACGAGTTTGTAGAGAACGATGATGAGATGGACTATCTCTTCAAAATTTTTACCGAATTAATGGAAGATATGGAAGTAGAGCTTCAGAAATAACGCTTCAGGGAATCAATCTTCAAAAAGCAGATTTTCAAGAAGTGGATCTTCAAAGTAAGCTTTTATGGAAAATAAATTGGAGGAAAATAGAAAGCATGGAAAATCAGAACAATCAGAATGACAAACCGGCAGACGGATATTCCCAGGCACCACAGCAGGAAGAAAAGTCTGTATTGGCGGAGCTGGCTGAGTTTGTTTCCAGAAAGAAAGAAGCAGCGGTACAGAGCGTGAAAAGTGCACCGGTGCAGGAAACAATCCAGGAAGCAGGAGCTGCTGTAGAGAAAATGCAGCCGGAAAACCAGGAACAGAATGCAACTGGAGCGTCAGATGCAGCCGTGGCTGGTGCGCCGGAAGAAGCTGGTGCTGAGAAAACGGAACGTCCGGCAAGAAATAACCGCAGCAGGGGACCAAGAAGACCGAGAAGCGCGGCTAAGGCTCCGAAAAAGGAAGAAGGAGCAGAAGTTTCCGAAGAGGGCAAACAGCAGGAAGAAAGAAAGACAAGAACCCAGAAAGCTGCACGGAACACAGCAGCCAGAGGAGAAAAAACGGCAAGAGGTGAGCGCACAGCCCGCACAGAGAAAGCAGATAAGGCAGCAGGTGCAGAGAAGCAGGTAAGAGCGGAGAAGCCTGCAAGAGCAGAGCGCCCGGCAAGAAGCGAAAAGCCGGTAAAGGCACCAAAAGCAAAGAATGTCCTGGCAGATACTGCTTCCAAGCCGAAGGTACGCATTATCCCGCTTGGCGGTCTGGAGCAGATCGGTATGAATATTACTGCATTCGAGTATGAAGACACCATCGTGGTTGTCGACTGTGGTCTTGCATTCCCGACCGATGATATGCTGGGAATCGATCTGGTCATCCCGGATGTGACTTATCTGGAACGTAACATCGATAAAGTCAAAGGTTTCGTGATCACCCACGGACATGAGGACCATATTGGTGCACTTCCGTATATCTTACAGAAGATCAATGTTCCGGTATACGGTACCAAGCTGACCATTGCACTGATCGAGAATAAATTAAAAGAGCACAACCTGATGAAGAGCACTAAGCGCAAGGTGGTAAAACATGGCCAGTCCGTGAACTTAGGCTGCTTCCGCGTGGAGTTCATCAAGACGAACCACAGCATTGCGGATTCCGCAGCACTTGCACTGTTTACCCCGGCCGGCATCATCGTGCACACCGGAGACTTTAAGGTAGATTATACTCCGGTGTTTGGTGATGCATTTGACCTGGCACGTTTTGCAGAGCTGGGAAGAAAAGGCGTTCTGGCACTCTTAAGCGATAGCACAAACGCGATCCGCAAGGGCTTCACCGCTTCTGAGCGTACCGTAGGCAAGACTTTCGATGCAATCTTCGCAGAGCATAAGAATAACCGTATCATCGTGGCAACCTTCGCATCCAACGTAGACCGTGTGCAGCAGATCATCTTCACTGCAGAAAAATACGGACGTAAGGTTGTTGTAGAGGGCCGGAGCATGGTCAATGTCATTGGCACAGCGAATGAGCTGGGCTACATCAACATTTCCGATGGCACCCTCATCGAGATCGACCAGTTAAAGAATTATCCGGACGAGCAGACCGTTCTGATCACCACAGGAAGCCAGGGCGAGTCCATGGCGGCCTTGTCCCGTATGGCATCCGGTCTGCACCGTAAGGTATCCATTAAGCCAAACGATGTCGTGATCATGAGCTCTACCCCGATCCCGGGCAACGAAAAGCAGGTAGCGAAGGTCATCAACGAGCTGGCTATGCGTGGTGTTGAAGTCATCACCGAAGATACCCACGTATCCGGCCATGCATGCCAGGAGGAGATCAAGCTCATCTACTCCCTGCTGCATCCGAAGTATGCACTTCCGGTACACGGAGAGTACCGTCACTTAATGGCAAACCAGTCTATCGCGACTGCAGTGGGTGTGCCGAAGGAAAATGTTCTGATCATGTCTTCCGGCGATGTTGTGGAGATCTGCGAGGATTCCTGCAAAGTGGTAGACCATGTCCAGCATGGCGGTATCCTGGTAGACGGCCTTGGTGTCGGCGATGTAGGAAACATCGTCCTGCGTGACCGTCAGAACCTGGCACAGAACGGTATCATCATCGTAGTCCTGACTCTGGAACGTTATAGCAACCAGCTTCTTGCAGGACCGGATATCGTATCCCGCGGTTTCGTCTATGTGAGAGAGTCTGAGGACCTCATGGACGAGGCAAAGCGTGTGGTAGATGACGCGGTAGCAGACTGCCTGAGCCGTCATGTGACCGACTGGGGCAAGTTAAAGAATATAATCCGTGACAGCTTGAGTGACTTTATGTGGAAACGTATGAAGCGGAATCCGATGATTCTGCCGATCATTATGGAGG
>OGXW01002559.1_pt1 | contig 12788 bp, 9 predicted proteins | sample 1576341 | NCBI WGS metagenome assembly OGXW01 (sample SAMEA3541592, study PRJEB24748) | human gut metagenome | biome: human gut; feature: human-associated habitat; material: faeces | place: China | collected 2012
CTTGCACCGGACTCAAGAAGCTGTACTGTATGAAGAAGAGATACAGAATCAAGGTCAAATACCGGTTTTGCCTGCGGATGGTCGCCCATCTTTGTGTGGTCACCTGTGAGGCAGAGGATATTCTCGATACCAAGCATAGCTGCACTTAAAAGATCAGACTCCAGTGCGATACGGTTTCTGTCACGGCATGCCAGCTGGAAGATCGGGTCCATGCCTGCATCTTTGAGGACTTTACACATTGCAAGAGATCCAAGACGCATTACAGAAGACTGGTTATCTGTTACATTGACTGCATGAACGCCTTTCAGATAAGTTTTGGCTTCCTCTACCAGTTCGTCTACATGGATCCCTTTTGGCGGTCCTACTTCTGCAGAAACTACAAATTCACCACGGTCGAATAATTCTTTCATTTTCATATTATATTTGCTCCAATCATTTAAAATTTGGGGTACGGCCCACCTGCTCTGCAATACACATTACGGAATATTTCCGGTAAACCGTATCATAATTTAATTTGGCTTCTTAATAAATCTTTGCTTATTATTTCACTTCATCATCTGTAGCGAAATTATGGATCTGTGTCGGGCATTTCAGTGCGTCAAGGCGTCCGATCTCTTTCAGACGTCTGTAGATGCGCTCCCATCCACACTCCATGTCACTGTCCACTTCGCATTTACCATTCTTGGAACCGCCGCACTGGCCGTTGACAAGACTCTTGGAGCATGCTGTGATCGGGCAGATCCCGCCAGTAAGGTTCAGATAACACTCACCACACTGGTCACATTTATATTCTAACGGTGTTACACCCTGGAAACCAGGTACCGGGTATGTATCGCAGGCTGCGCATACCATTTTGTCTTCCAGATATTCTGCGATGGTCTGTACCCCAACGCCACAGGAGAATACCAGGACCAGATCCGCTTCCCTGATCTTATCCATATGTTTCTGAAGACGTAACTGCATATTTTCCGGATTACAGATATAATCCGTTGTCATGATCCCTGTCACATTTCCTTCAGCGGAAAGCTCCTTCTGAAGTTCAACAGCTTCTTTTTCCGGAAAACGAACTTCCTTGCATCCATGGCAGTTAATGATAAAAACTTTCTTTCCGGCTGCCAGTGATACGATAGTTTCTTTTGCTTTTAACTGGGTAATCAACATATCACTTCATCCCCCTTACTGCATTTTTTCCGGCTTTGATACTGTTAATGATCGGAATCTTGGAAGAACAGATATACTGACAGCATCTGCACTCAACACAGTCCATGACATTCATGTCCTTCATGCCCTGCCAGTTCTCTTCTTTCGCATATTTAACGAAATACAGAGGAGAAAGTTCCATCGGACATACATCCACGCAGCGTCCGCACTTGATACATGGCTGCTCTTTGGTCTCGTCTGTATCAATGGCGATGATACCGTTGGAGCCCTTCATCATAGGTACATCCAGAGTGTTCAGAGGGAATCCCATCATAGGTCCGCCCATCTTGACCAGAACATCGTCATCTGTAAATCCGCCGCAGTAATCGATCAGCTCTTTTACGCTGGTACCGATCTTGATGATAAAGTTGCCAGGATTCTTGATCTTCTCGCCTGTTATTGTTGTAACACGCTCGATCAGAGGCATACCCTTCTGGATTGCATCGGAGATTGCTTTTACGGTACTGATATTATCTACGATAACGCCAACATCTGCCGGGAGACCGCCGCTTGGAACTTTTCTGCCCATAACGCGCTTGATGAGAGTCTTCTCAGCGCCCTGCGGGTATTTGGTTCTTGCAACAAAAACTTCCATATTTCCGATATCGGCAACTTTTTCCTGCATTAATTCGATGGCATCCTGCTTGTTATCCTCAATGACAATGATACCCTTCTCGGCACCTGTTGTCTTCAGGATCGCTTTCAGACCAAAAATAATGTCATCTGCAAACTCAAGGAGAACCTTGTGGTCTGCTGTTAAATATGGCTCACATTCGCATCCATTGAGTAGAATGGTATCAACTGGTTTGGCTGGTTTCAGTTTGACACAGGTCGGGAAGCCTGCACCACCCATACCAACGATTCCTGCTTCTTTTACAATCTCAATGATCTCATCCGGAGTCAGATTATCAAGGTCACCATGTGGCTGTACGGATTCGTGCAGAGTATTTTTTCCATCCGATTCAATGACAACAGCCATGACTTCACTGCCTCTTGTGCCATGCATACGTGGCTCAACGGCAACTACGGTTCCGCTTACGCTGGAGTGTACCGGTGCGCTGATAAATCCGGCAGCTTCGCCGATCTTCTGTCCGACTTTTACAGTGTCGCCTACCTCTACGATCGGGTTGGCAGGTGCACCAAGATGCTGGGACATGGAGATCACTACAGTCTTCGGATCCGGGAATTTCTTCAGTGCGATATGCTCGCTGAATTCCTTGTGCTCTGACGGATGAACGCCGCCATAGTATCCGTTCAGTCTGTCCTCTCTGATAGACTTCACGTAATCATTGATCACCTTAAAGTTAACCTTGGAGTAATCACGTACCTGTACCGGCTGATTCAGGAACTCTTCCAGACGACCCTGTTTTGCCAGTCTCTGGTAGATCTTCTCCCATGCGCAGTCCTTGTTAGGATCCACTTCACATTTCCCGTTCTTTGCTCCGCCGCACTGTCCATTCACAAGACTCTTGGAACAGTCGACGATAGGACAGACGCCTCCGGTAATGTTCAGATAGCACTGTGCACATGCATCACAGCTCTTTTTGGTAAGTGCCATGCCGTGATGGCCTCTGTAGTTAAGGGTATTACTTGCTGCGATCACCGGCTTACCGGTCAGATCTGCAACAGTCTGGATACCAAGACCACAGGAGATCACAACTACATTCTCTGTACCTTCCGGCAGCAGATCCTGTAATTTTCTTTCTGTGTGCATCTTGTTACACAGAAAATCGAATTTCGCACTGCCTGTGACGGTTTTTCCCTGCTCCGCAGCAAATTTCAGGAATTCCTCGCAATCCGGTTCGTCAACGGTCTCAAATTCCTTGAAACACTTGTTACAGGCGATTACAAACAGATTGTCCCTGCCGTTCAGCACTGATGCAAGCTCATCACTGCTTTTCAGCTTGTACTTAGTATAGTTTTCCAATTGCTCACCTTCCTTATAAAGATTATATCCTTATGATTATCTGCTCTTATCCGTTCCCTCCTTCTCTGCACTCCCAGGAAAGAAACAATAAAACCAAATAAATAAGTTCTTTGTTATTTGTTCAGCCCTTCGAAAATCCCGGTCCAAAAAAAGGCCGCAGTATTTCCTCTGACTGCTACAATAAATGTACCATAATTTGAACATATTATCCAGTTTTATTAGCTATTTTTATAAATTTATTCTATGATTTCATCCCAATCGTCTATGGATGTACGGATATTTGTACAACTTCTGTTATGCTGCATGCGTTAGTTATATGCAACTTATATAATTTTGTTTATAAAATATCCTTTTTATGCATTGAGCATATTGCACAAGGATTTTATCTTTAACAGGGCAGATCCGAAAGGTGTCTTTTGTCATGGGGTAAGACGCTGTCCGCAATATTCACAGGTGCTCAGACGACCTTTTATTACCTGATTCTTTGCACCGCAGCTAGGGCAGGTAACTGTAATATAGATCTTCTCATTTACGCGTCTGTTCGGTGCAGTGATCATAATATAATTTCCTTCTCTGTCTATCTGGATATTCCGGATATATCCCCCCGCAATAAATTTTTCCAGCTTTTTCACTGCACCTTTTCCCAGTTCCTGCTCAAGCTTTTCAAATGAGACGGTATTCTGGGCATAGGATTCAAACCAGCAGGCGATTTCTCCAGCTTTTTTCTTCTTTAATGCTTTTTGAATTTCCCGGAAGGTTGGATACAGAAACAGCAATCCAAGTATGATCTCTGTTGCTGCCATTCCCCAGCGACCTTCACCAATATACTTCTCGGATGCGCCAATAGCTCCCAGGGAAAAAAGTATAAAAAAGCCACAAAGAACCCATTTCAGTTTCCCAAGTATTCCTGTTTTTTTATTTTTTTCTGTCAAAAAATCGCTCATGTCTGTTTCCTCTTTCCTATTATTCAAAATCTTATGCTATATTTGTGAATGCTCCGTCAGCTCACGCCAAACTCCCTCTGTCCGAATATGTTTCTGCATTCTGTGGATCTTCTATTTCAGTGTGGTTACGATCAGTTTACTTTCCAGTGCAGCTGCTATCAGATCCTCCTTGCAGCTGTATCCCGCCTTGGCGATCATTTCCTGAAAATTCCATCTCACCCCAGAAGCAGAACAGTCCATTTTCCTTGCGATCTCGGAATATGACATCCCGTGGATATACAGGCGCAGCATCTCCAGCTGTCTGGGACTGATATCACCGCTTGTGATCCAGTTAAGTTCCACCTCCGGTGCCACATCCGGAAATACATGCTCCCCATTTAACGTTCTGTAGATCACACTCCGTATTTCCTCTTCACCGTGATCCTTATACCATAGACTGTCTGCACATCCGCTCTTTGCTCTTTCCAGCACCTTGGGATCGATCAGCGAAGTAACAACCAATACCTTTGTATATGGATATTTTTCCCTGATGATCTTTCCGGCACCCAGCCCATCATGATTATGAAATGTCTGCACATCCATAAGCACAAGATCAATTGCCGAGTAAGAGCAGATCTTTACAGCTTCACAGGCATCCGAAACTGTCTGGACATGTCGGAATTCCGGTTCCCGCATAATAATACTTTCAAAATACTTCTGCATGATCCTCTGATCTTCTACTATCAGTATCCGTACCATAGACTCCCATCCTTTCTGTCAGTGGCATTTTCAACACCAGACAAAACTCCGGCGAAAAAGAAACCTGCATAATACATTTCTCTGACTCCGCAGCTTTTCTCAGTGCAGACAGACCGCCACCTTCTTCTGCATTTTTTTCAGGTGCATCTCCATCATTCGTTATCCGGATGCTGTATTCATTTGCACCTTTTTCTATCTTCACCAGAACTGTACTTCCATGGGCATGTCTGGCACAATTTGTCACACATTCACGGATCGCTCTGTCTGTCAGCAGCCTGTAGGAGGGATGCTGAGGGAAATTCCCGCTGATCTGAACATAAATTCCAAGTTCTTCTGCATGCCTGATCGTATCCGCGCATAATTCTTCCATATTCTCAACAGAAGAATCTGTAAGAATATAGACCAGATGCTTTAGTGCAGATAGCTGTTCATCCATTTTATCCTGATTTTCTTTTCTTTCCAATATCCTGCGTATTGACAGAAGGCTTCGGCCAAAATTGTCATGAACCTGCATTTTCATGGCAAGTGTCTCCTGCTCTCTTATTTTATCTCCGATTTTTTCATACATTTCCTCCAGCTTATGATTCAGGATTTCCAACTTTTCATTATTTGCTCTGATCTTTTCACCATTGTAATAAATTTCTGATACATTAACTGCCACTGTCTGCAGATATCCTGCACAATCCGGCTCCTGCAGACGATATTCCTGAAACATCCAGACGGAATCATCCGGAAAATAAAATACATTACTGTCACTGTTTAATCTGCGAAGTCCCTCTGCTTCGGATCCTCCATTTATTACTTTCCGCAATGCCTCATAATCCTGCAGATAGGAGCCTGTCATTATCCTGCTCAGTTCATGCATCTTGGTGTTGCATAAAACGATCCTTCCAAGAGGATCCGAAAAACACACCCCACAGGGAACATCATCAACAGCTTCATTCACAGACCAGTAAGACAGAGAATGATGATATCTGCGTCTCTCTCTCCAGATTGCCCAGCAAAGATAAAGCAACAATACCACCATCGCTGCCATCAAAACACTGACCGGACACATCCGGAGCATTAGCTGATATGCGCTTTCCCCCTGGCAATATCTGTGATCATTCATCAGGAACCCCATAAGCATAAAAGAAACTGCAAAAACAGTCACTGCTGTTATAATTTTCTTTTTCCCGTAAAAACAGGTTATCCTGATCAACAGAAGGATCAATTCCAGAATCAGGCAGATTTCAAGAAGGATCATCAGAAAATCCTGCATTGCCATACTGCATTCCGCAAAATCAGTCATCTTCCGCCTCTCTTTCTGAATACGATACATCCGATAAACCATTCGTTTTCATCTTCCTGCTGCACATTTAATTCCGGTCTTTCTGACATTAATCCCCGAAGATCTGCTTCTGCTACAATATGAACCGAGATCCGCAAAGCATCATCGATCTGCGACACACGGTAAAAAACAGACTGCATTGTATCAAACAATCGTTCCACAAGCCATTCAAAGGTATCATAGCATTTTAGTATATCATCTGCATTCAGCTGCACTTCACCATTTTCGACATAATAAGCCGCCCGGATCTTACACAATTTTAAGCTGTCACAGGATTCCGCAAGACTCTGTCTGAGATCCTCCATTGTAAGCTGATTTCCGTCTGATGCATATTGTGTCAATACCAGATTTTTTCTTCTCTTTAAATATGTACCAACAACCACGATTTTTCCCAGGATCCGGTCATAGTGTTCCCTTGACTCCGTTCTTTCCAGCTCATCCATCAGCTGTGACAGCAATTCCAGCTGCCCGGCTGTCTGATTCTGTATCATGTTCAGCAGTCGGTTCTGTTCTTCTGTTTTTCTCCGCTCAGCTTCTTTCTGATAGGTTTTCTCCAGCAAACGATTTCTGGCAGTCAGCTCCTCCTGCTGTTCCCGGATATCCTGATACTGATCCAGAAGCATCGAAATATCTTCTGACCAGAACAAATGTCCTCCTCTTATAGAAATATGGTTGATCCGGATTCCCTGTTCCTGTACAGCTGATCTGTTTATTACAATTTTACGCAGTTCCGGTGACAGCTCAGGAAAATCACCAGAATGATAATAACGCTGAAAGGAATCATCCGTAATCTCTGCATCCAGTCCTCCGGAGGTCTGGAATAATTCAAAATATCGATTGTTCGTCTGTATCAGGCCGCATAATATACATCCCTGGTAAATTGCCGCCATCAAAAGGCAGCATACCGCTGTCATATCCCCGGCAATTGTTTTGATCAGAGGCAGACGGAGTAAATTTCCGATATTCCATCCCAGAAGCAATATTCCCGGAATTATCGGCAGCCAAAATTGCTTTTTTCCCGGAATCCTGCTTTTTCTGATCAGCATAATTTCCATCCATATCAGGCAAAATATGATCCATCCCTGAATAACTATAAAAAGAATACCATAGCTGTAATCTCTATCCGAAAGCGGCGGCCGCCCGGAAAACCGAAACACCAGCTGATGCAGATCATTTGTAAAAACACTGATGATCAAAACCACCGAAAAAGCAAGCGGAGCAATAATTTTTCTGACTGTTTTCTCTCCATCCTTTTCCCCTAGAAACATCGCTGCTGCCAGTCCAAGGACCGGGATCAGGATCATCGGGATATAATACAGATACCAGCAGATATGTTCTCCAAGCGGATCATAAAGAATATGAAATTTTACTGTCCGCACAAAAAACCAGAATACCATCAGACAGCCAATTGCAGTCAGACATCTGCGCGTTTTTCTATGCACTACATGCTTTTCCAGATAAATCACCCAGGCACAATACATTCCCAGATAAATACAGTTACGACACTGATCTGCCAGATTTCTCATAAAAACATTTTCCGGTCTTGCCAGCCTGCAGAAATACGCCAGAAATACACTTATCAGGATTCCTCCATACGACAGTGCTCTTTTTTTATTGTATGTCATGAAAATTCCTCTCTCATTAATACCTCTGTGATAAGTATACTATAAAGCTCTATTTTATTATATAGTTTTCAGAGAAATCCTCCATTCTCAGCCCCTGTTATCACAAACAGAGTGAACAATTCTGTCCACTCTGTCTATCATCACTCAAAATGGTCTTGGCTGGCCACAGTATTCGCAGAACCTTCCGGTATTCTCTGCACCGCACTGACATTTCCACAAACCGCCGGACTGCTGCATTCCGCTGTTCATGTTCATTCCGGGCTGCTGCATTCCAGCCGCATTTGGTGTCAGGGCGGCTATGATCTGATGACCTGTCTGCTCCACTTCCATCAATTCACCTCTGTTATCGCTGCTTATGGAAAAAGTATTCAGACGAAAATCCATATCATCAAACCATGGAGTTTTTACTTTAATACGCATAGTATAATCAAATTCATACTTATATACCGGTGGCTGATAACTTACGGTTTCCCCATCCTTTGTTGTATATGTTTCCTCGTTCTGCTGTCGCTCTACATCAACTCTGCACTGCACAATAGCAGATAAAGGAACTATGTCCGGATTTTCATTGACATCCAGCTTCCGTGCAACAGTAAAATTCCCCTTATTGTCATCAATAAAAACATTGTAATTTCTGGTATTGATCTGACGTGTTATACAAAAATCCATTACGGCTTTTTTGTTTTTTTCACGATATTCCAGTTGACGTTTTATATCCTCTACCGTACTGTGCCGCCGGTCTTCAAACCATGGTGACAATTTTTTTGCACAATCCTTACACAGATTTCCGTCATCCAGTTTTCTGTTTCCCAATAAACCTATTTTCTCTCCACAGATATCACAGACCTTCTTATCAAATAATCCCATACCCAATCCTCCTTCTTTTTATATTTGTGTTTTTGTTTATTTACATTATGCGTGAGTGCTTCGCCATTTGCACTAGCATCTCTGACAGTAACTGAATTCATCTTCATATTCAATGTCAGGATCACAAGGCTCGTATCTGAAAATTCTGCCCGTTTCTATATGTTCAGGATATGCCGTATGGGATACTCTCTGCCAGACACAACCGTCCCCATCCCACCTCCACATTCGGATACTCTTCATACCCGCCCACACTCTGTGCGCCTTTCCTCAGATACGCCTTCACCTTTTCCCCATAAAGAAACGGATCATTTCCTTTCACGATCCCCCACTCCATAAGCAGAGCTGCGCTTCCGCTGACAAAGGGTGCCGCAAAAGAAGTTCCGGTAACAGTGGCGTAGTTTCCGCCGGGAACCGGGGCGGAGATGGATACACCGGGAGCTGCGAGGTCAGGCTTCCGGATCGGCAGGAACTGACTTCCCCTTCCGGAAAAATCTGCGTAGGCATTCTGTCTGGAATCATAAGCTCCAACAGAAATAACTTTTCCGGCAGTGGAAGGAATCGTCAAAGTTCCCACAGCCCGAGGAGAATAAAACCCGGTTCCGCGATTCAGTACATTTCCACCCGGCAGCCAGAGGAAATACTGTCCGGAGCGCACACGTTTTCCACTCAAAAGAACTTTCCAGACACCGCTGTCCACATAATTACCCTCAGGAATGAAATCTATGTAGATTTCCTGTGACAGCTGGTAGGGACCGGGTTTTCCATAATAAATCAGAAGCTCTGTATTTTCCAGCAGATGCCGCTGTGGGCCCAGCCTTTCATATAATGGACCTATCCGTTCTCCGGACGGACTTTCCAGATAAATTTCCATCTCATCTTCATAATCCTTCCATAACTGTACATTTAATGTGGGTTCAAAAACTCCCACCGCCAACTGGATTTCTTCTGTTTTCCCCTGCTGCAGGATTCCTCCTGCATGCCAGGGCTGACTGCCGTTATTTCCGGTTCCTGTAACGATCACAGTCCGCCCCATGGCCGCAACTGTATCAATATAGTTTTCCAGAAGGGAATCCCCTCTGTGTGTTCATTATAACTAGGGGAAAATTACTGTAAAAAAATTTGCAGTCTTTACACTGCCTGTTTTTCTACCGGATAAGGCGACTGATACTTAAATACAATATCAATGCTCTTATCTCCATTCACAACAATTTTTTCAATCAATTCTGTCACAATTTCTCTTGTCACTTCGGATAATGTTCCATACTTGATAAATTTCTCTATCCAGTTTTCATAAGATTCTTCTGCCTCTCCAAAGCTGTCTTTCTCTTGTTCTGCCAACTGAATCTTCGCCCTGATATCTTTATCCTGCTTTTCATATTCTGCCTTATAGGAGAGATATTCTTCTTTATCCAGAACACCATCTACATAATTTTCGTAAGTTTTCTTTTTATACTTTTGGACAGCCGCAAGTTCTTTTTGTAACCGTTCAATCTGCTGGTCTGCTTCTGCACATCGTCTCTGCACCTCCTTCTTCCTATCTGCTACTTTTAATATTTCATCCTTATCACTTTCTTTCAGTGCCAGTTCCGCTTGTCTTTGGATTTCATTTTTTACAATAGAATCCAATACTTCTTTTTTAATGAAATGAGAATAACAAACTGTGTTTCCTTTTTTGTGATAGGTACCGCACTCATAACCGTCCCGACAAGTAACCCTCTGGAAATTATATCCGCAATCTCCACAAACAATAATTCCTGCGTATGGATTTACCTTTCTCACTTCGCTATTAAATCCCGGTGTCCGTGTTCTTTTCTTCATAAGTTCCTGTACCTGCTCAAAAGTATCTTTGCTAATAATTGCTTCGTGCATTCCTTCCACAATATACTGCTGTTCCTCTGGAATATATTGATACTTTTCCACTTTATAGGATATCTTTTCTGATTTATGCTGTACCATAGCCCCTGTATAAACTCTGTTTCGCAAAATTACATTGATCGTAGGATATGCCCAGCCCTTTGCACCCGCTTTTTCTAATGCATTGGCATATTTCAATCCCTGCACCTTTCTCTTATACTCTGACGGTGTCAGAATTCCTTCCTGATTCAGTTTCTTTGCAATACCATCCCTGGAATATCCTTCCAAACTCATATAAAAGATTCTCCGTACCACTTTAGCTGCTTCTTCATCTACAAGAAAATGATGCTTATCTGCCGGATCTTTTACATATCCATATGGGGCAAACCCAGACATAAACTGTCCCCGTTTCTTCTGGGCGGTCAATGCACCTCTGATTTTCTTAGATATATCACGACTATACATATCATTAAACAACGTCTTAAACTGTGCCAATTCTTCATTACTGTGATGAACAGAATCCACGCCATCCAAAATTGCAATATAACGCACACCCAAAGATGGAAAAACACGCTCAATATAGTTACTGGTTTCAATATGTTCACGCCCAAGCCGGGAAATATCTTTCGTAATAACGCCTTGAATTTTCCCTTTGTAGATATCCTCCATCATCCGCTGAAATTCCGGTCTATTCGCAAAATAAAGCCCCGAATAACCGTCATCAATATAAATATCTGCGATTTCCAGATCCTCTGATTTAGTCACATACTCACGAATCAGTTTCATCTGATTTTCAATACTCTCACTAACTTTATTCTCTCCATCATCCTTCGACAGACGACAATATACACCCATCTGATACATCATATCACCCCATCTTTCTCAAGTATTCTATCTGGTGAACTCTCTACTGAAGCAAACTTAAAATATATATCTATTTTCTGCTCTGGATATACATAAATTTTATCAACTAACTCCACAAGCGCTTCTCTGGTAAGCTGCTTTACCGTTATTCTTCTGCGATTAAAGTGCTCCAACCATATCTTTGTTTCATTGACCGCCGCCCGCTGCCTTTGCTCTTCATGGTTCAGTTCTGATAATTCTTTTTGATATTTCTGATTCTCTGTTTCATACATCTGTTTTAATTCCAGATATTCCTCTTTGGAAAGTACTTCATCCATAAACTGTTCATATGCTCGTTTCCGGTATTCCAGATTTCTTTCTATTTTTGCCTGCAATTTTGCAATTTTACCATCCAGTTCCGGCTGTTTCTGTCTGATCTGAGTTTCCAGATTCTTCATATCCATCTTCATCTGTTTCAATTGCTGGTTGATTGCAAATACAACCAGTTCATCCAGCTTTTCAAATGTAATATGATTCAGCTCACAGTAATTCTGCCCCTGCTTCTGATGAAAACCACACATATATCCGTCATAGTCTTTATGAGATGCCAGATAACGTTTTCGCATGGCTGTTTTACATTTCCCACAAAAGAGCAGTCCCACATATTTATGTGGTTCATTGTTTTTATCAAAATAGGAAACTCTGCGCCCCTTTCTTATTTGCTGAACCCTATCAAACTCTTCTTTAGAAATGATTGCCTCATGTGCATCCGGCACCAGCTCCATTTCTTCCAGGGGAATTGCCTTTTTGTATTTCAGCTTATAAGACGGTCTTTCATGTTTCCGAATCACAACCGCCCCAGTATAGACCGGATTCTTTAAAATTCCACTTACAGTAGACGATGTCCACAGACCTTTTCCCGAATCCCATACATAATTGGTTTTTAAAACTTCCTTTTTATATTTTGCGGGACAAGGGATTTCATCTTCATTCAAAGTCCTGCAAATAACCGTACAGCCAAATCCATTTTGATACATTCTGTAAATTCTTCGAACAACCTCGGCTGCATAAGGATCAATTTCCAGATGATTATGAATTGTTTTACTTTTCACATATCCAAAGGGGGGCTGTTTCGGAGTATATTCGCCCATACTTCTTTTGGTCTGAATCGTTGTCTTAATCTTTCTGGATGTATCTCTCAAATACATATCATTCAGCAAAGTTTTTATTTCTAACATTTCATCATAAGTTCCAACGGCTGAATCATAATTATCCAGAATCGAAACAATCCGAATCTGTTTCTCCGGGAAATATTTGCCTAGATAATAGTTGGTATCAATATGTTCTCTTCCAAGTCGAGATACGTCCTTAAAAATCACCATATTGATAACACCAAGCTCAATATCTGCCAGCATCCTCCGAAATTCAGTTCTTTCAAAATTACTTCCAGAAGCCCCATC
>OGXW01002567.1_pt1 | contig 12768 bp, 12 predicted proteins | sample 1576341 | NCBI WGS metagenome assembly OGXW01 (sample SAMEA3541592, study PRJEB24748) | human gut metagenome | biome: human gut; feature: human-associated habitat; material: faeces | place: China | collected 2012
TTTGTAGAAGGGACAAACAGTCGATTAAAAATGATAAAACGAACAATGTATGGACGTTGTAGAAAACAATTATTAGAGGCAAAACTTAGATATGTTGGAAAATTCAAAAACGGATAATTGCGGAAGAACCATTTGAACCGTAATATTCATTAAGCAGAAGTCCAAAGCAGTCCGGTCAATTTGGCCATGCTCAATCAGGTGCAGGATGATGTTCCTTCCAGAAGCACCAAAAATATCAGAAATGAAAGAGGACAAACGGAAGCCGGAGCTTTGTAAAAAGTAAGCGCCAAATAAAAGCACTGTACATTTAAAAATTATCCCTGCTCTTGCGAGGTGGTAATTCGCTATCATTCACATGCGATTTTTGAGATGTTGGAGTTTTTCACTCCAAGGTGCAAGGTCAGCAAGCTGTTCGTCTGACCAGCTCTGATCCGGACGATGCTCTAACAGATGCTGAAGATATCCGTAGATATCTTTTTGTTACGCCACTTTTTCGATTTGCAGCATTCGTCATTCTGACCGTGGATAACCATGCTAAAACGAAGATTTTATTGAAATCCCTGTCATTTTTGTAATTTTTAAATTCTCCGAATTGCACAATTACATGGCAGTGGGCGGGTTGCTGACTTCTCGGATAGGCCACCTGGCAACAACTTCTAATCCCTGCATTAACATATGGTATTGATCTTCCGTAATTTCCCGAGCATCATCGGAAGATCGCGGCCAGTTTAATGCACCATTATCGATTCTTTGTAAGAACCTATCATGCGTTTACGGTTTTTTTATGCTTCACCTCACGACAAACTCTCAAAGAGATTGACAACCCCTCAAAAACTTTGATTATCCGCCTTCCGCTCAACATTATCATAGAAGATTAGTATTTACAGAGATTTCTTCACACGCTCTGTCTGGCATCCTAATGCAGGGTGTCAGATTTCATTTATAGGGTACGCCCTAAAACTAGGAGGTTCTGTCCATAATTATTCAAATAGTTGTTTTATTTCACCAAAATATTTTCTTATAGAAATTTTTTGTGGACAAATATTTTCACACTGTCCACATTCCATACACCCTGCCAAACCATTATCTTTTTGAGTATGTGCTTTGTAATATGTCTTCATATTATAAAAGATAGATTTATTGTCAAATCGTTTTATATTATTAAGTAACTGAATATATAATGGTATATCAATATTCTTTGGGCACACATCTATACAATAACGGCAAATCGTACATCGAACATATCTTTTCTCTTTATACTGTTCTGCCAATTGAAATAATAAATTCATTTCTTCATTGTTAATTGAAATAAAATTTTTCATATATGACACATTATCTTGAATTTGATCCAATGAATTCATTCCACTTAAAACGATATCAACATTCTTTTGGGAAGCAGCGAAGCGTATGCCCCAAGATGCCGCCGACATCCTTTTTCCTAACTTACTTACAATTTTATAATCCATTTCGTTAAAGGAAGCAAGCATCCCACCTTTTAATGGTTCCATCACAATTATACGTTTACAATATTTTGTCGCAATTTCAATGCATTTTTCTGACTGTACGATATTATCTTTCCAATCCAAATAATTCACCTGCAATTGAACATAATCAATATCATTTTGTTCAGAAAGTATTTTTTCCAGTACTTCTGCGCTATCATGAAATGAGATACCAATATATTTTACTTTCCCTCTTTTCTTTAATTCTCTTATAAAATCAAAGCAGTTTTCTTCTTTAGCGTATTTATATTTTTCTGCATCTAGCCCATGTATTAAATATAAATCAATAAAATCAACCCCAAGATTTCTCAGTTGAACTAAAAAATACTCTTCTAACGATTCAAATTCTACCATCTTTGATAATGTTAACTTGTCAGCAATAACGTACTCTTCTCTTTTATAACGTTCTACCAAACATTTTCTTAATGCTATTTCTGCACGCCCCCCCATATAACCATATGCAGTATCAAAATATGTAAAACCATTTCTTACAAATATGTCTACCATTTGACCTATTAATTCATAATTAATATCTTCGTTTTCATCCACTGGTAATCTCATTGTACCAAACCCTAATTTTTTCAATATATCCATTCCTTTCACATCATTCAACTCAAAATATTATGATAACAGTCGCCATATCAATTTCTTCTTATAAGGAATTCGGCATACTATAAATCACTGAGGGGAGAATGAAATGTTCTATTCACCGAATAACCGCATATATTGTCCACATTTTCAGATACAAATAAATATGTTTTTCTTCTGCGAAACACATCTACTCCTTGCTATATCTCTTGCCAACTACTACCAATTTACATTATCACTGTTCAAAGAGCTGATAATGGTAAAACTTTAATATTGATTTTAATTGAACATTACCTACCATTGCTCAAGAAACAGAAAAATATACTCTTCAATCCTCCAATTTCAAAAGCGTAAGCTACATACATTAAGCTACCTAAACTAACTCTTGTTATAGAACTATTTTTCAATCTGCGCTTTTGTATTATTCCAAAACCACCTTACATACTAATATTGAGTGTACAATTATTAGCTATACACCTTACATTTGTCTTCCGATATTTCTTTTTCTATTTTTATCATTGTTTCTTGACAATAATCCAAAATCCAGTTGGAATTTATTCTTAACCTTTCCTTCAAATATAATGCAGTTTCATTTACCCTTGTATATTGTTCTTTAGAAATTACCCCCTGTGCCAAAGCCATATCAAGCTCATCTCTATCATCTTCAACTATTTCACCTGAGTCTAATATAATTAAATCGAGAAACAAATCATTATAAAAACAAACCCCATCCTCATCTGTACCCTGACCATCAATCATATCAATATACCATAAAATTGTCTTTCTATTTTGATCCATATACATAGTTATGACATAGTTTTTATATTTAGGCACTATTACAAGCCACTGAAATCCATCATCCGCAACTACCGGTCGGCCATCCAAAAATCCCCACACCTGTTTTTCTTTTACCTTCTCAATATGTATTAAACCATATCGTTTCTCTTCGTCTTCTGATAAATAAACATTTTTTTTAACGATAGATCTATTCCATTCATCAAAAGTCATTCTTGTATGCTTAATTTTTAACTTATCCCCCATAAGCACCTCCAACAAAATTTTACACCAAATTATTTTCCATTCTTATACTCTCTGTATATTTTTATTGAAGATGTATAAGAACGATCTTTCTCTTCTTATAGCCACCTTCCTGTTCCCTCTTCACAGACCGCAACAAACCATCTCATGTCTGGCAAGATCTTCCACGTGCTACAGTAGAGTCCTAACTACCTTCGTTGAGTTATTAGATACACAATTGTTTCATACAGAGCTTGAAATGGCAAACCTTGTCACCTGTTTGCACTCTGTACTTATGACTATTCCTGGCATCGGTTTCGTGAATGGCGGAATAATTCTTGGTGAAGTCGGTGATATTCACCGTTTTTCCAGTCCAAGTAAACTGCTTGCATACGCTGGTTTGGATCCATCCATATATCAATCCGGTAACTTCCACGCCCGAAGAACTCGAATGTCCAAAAGAGGTTCTCGAACCCTTCGTTATGCGTTAATGAATGCAGCACATAATGTTGTGAAAAACAACGATACATTCAAGACTTATTACGATGCTAAGAGAGCCGAAGGCCGGACTCATTACAATGCACTCGGACATTGTGCCGGCAAACTTGTCAGAGTCATCTGGAAGATACTTACTGACGAAGTTGAATTTAACCTCGATTAAGAGGTCTGTATACCAATATCGATAGATTTTGAAAATGCACCCTTAGGGAGCTTTATTAAAGTTACCCTTTTTTACCATCGATATGAAAAAGGATTTTCCCGCTAATTTAGTCTTGACTTTTCATAGCTGGTCTCCTATATTTTTGAGTTTGGCTTACGGCATTATTCCTACTATAGCATAGGGAAGCTTTTAATGTTCTTACCTCTTCCGTTTACTCCATGCTCCTTGATATAACTAGGAAATTAGGATTTTCATTTATAGATTTTCTCGTATAAATATATTATTATATTTGTCAATATACTTCCACACATTCATGTTCATAACTTCATCTAGAAACCTATTAAACCTTTGAACAGATTTTTGATATTCAAACTCAATATAATCTTTTCCCTTATTATCAAGATGTAACTTCACCAATGTTTCTAAACAACAAGTACATTGCTTGTCTATACATTCTCTCACTGAAGATATTTGCTGCAATATCTTGCTATTTTCATTAAAGACCTTTATTTTCTCTACTGTTCGTAGCTCATCTCTCTTTTCCATAGCATCTTTTACAAAATTACTATATTTTATAAAAATATCTTCTACTCTATTATCAAGAAATTTCCACTCATTATTTTTATTTATGGTAACACCTTCTCTTTTAAGTATTTCTTTAATAAGTGTATTATTTGTGATTTGTAAAGCAGATATCTGTTTTTTAGGCGAAATATCATATGCTTTAAAAAAATCTAACAATGTCTCCACATCTTCAAGCCTCGTAAGTGGATTAAAACAAATTAAATACGTTGCAATTCTATACTTGCTGCCAACCTTAGTGCTATACCCTAACTCATTAAGTATATTTAAGGCCTCCTTATTCTGTTTTATTGTTACACCTTTGTTATATAATTTCAAATCACGATCAATCATCGACTCAATTCCAATATGTATGTGTCTTAATCCGCCTTCTTTTAATAATGAAATCGCTTCATATGAAATTGTATCTACCCTAGTTTCTAATTCTAAAGAAATCTTCTCTGGCAATGACTTTATTAATTCTACTAACTCCCGGCATCTTTCTATCCCTCTTTTCCCAGGGATAATAAAGTTATCATCCCAAAAACAAAACTTGCGAATATTATAGTTCTGATAAAGATACTTTATTTCCTCAAATACATTTTTCACAGACCGATATCGCATCCTACATCCTTCAAACATGTCAAAATATGCTGCTATAGAACAAAACGAACAATTCTTATAACATCCTCTGCTTGAAACTAAATATGCAGTTACATTTTTTCCATGTTTTAGTTGCAATTCTTCCAAAAAATCAGTAGCCATAAATGGTAGTTCATCCAAATCTTGAATCAATGGCCTCATCCTATTTGTTTTAACCTTTTCATCTTCAATATAAGCTATTCCGTCAATATTTTTCCACTCCTGCCTCGTACGCACTGCATTGACAAGTTCATATATAGTTTCTTCTCCCTCTCCAATCACAACACAATCCAGACCATTACAACGTTCCAAAATCATTTCATATTCAAGAGAGGGTGCATGTCCGCCAAGAAAAATAAAACCCGTATATCCTATATTTCTAATGTCACTAATAAACTCTAATACATCTTCCATATAACTGGTAGTTATTCTAGATATTCCTAGAACTAGAGGATTTACATTTTTGATTTTACCCAAGACGTCTTGATATGTATCCATATTTAGTATTGGATCATATATTTTTGTAACAATTCCTTTGCTTCTTTCATAAGCAGCTAGCATTGGAAGAGCAACACCATATCCACTCATATCCAATTTTTCTATCTCTTCTTTAATTCTGAAACGTGTTTGAACTAAAAATAATTCCGTGATATTTTCCATTAATTTTTCCCGTCTTTGTATAATTCATTTAAATTTTCAAGTATCTCTTTCATTTTTATCGTGTAAACATTTTTTAAATCAATATCATTCAAATCAAATCTTCTTAAAAAATTTTTTTGCTTCAAAATATGCTTAAATCCAGGATTATATATTTTCATTTTATGACAATACAATCTTTCTGCTAATACTATACACTCCCAAAAACCAATATGAAACAAAATTATATTTTGTTCATCGTACTGCATCATAGTTAAATTAATTTTATTCTTTAATTGAACTATAAGTGACCTCCCATATGAATCGCTAAGCAAATATTCCTTTTTTAATTTATGTGATAACTCGGCAATATTTCCTCTTTCGTCAAAAAAAATCTTTGCATTAGCAATATCATCTAAAATCACTTCTTTGCAAACACCTCCTATTGTCCAATCTTTCAATACTATTTCCATTGCTTCTGAAGTAATAATCGATTCCAAATATTTTACATACGAATTATACATTTCAATATATATACTTATCAAAGTTCCTTTTAAAATAAATATATCGTCACTTAAATAAAAATCCAATCCTACTTCTCTGAGCCTCTTAATAATTTTATAATCAGATGACTTTTCATTTATCAATACAATTAAATCAATACCCGATTTTTTCTGCTTATAAACACCTTTACTTTTAACTATTGATCCAACCAGTAACACAGAAGCAACATCGTCCAACTTCACTAAGCTACCAATTAGCCTTGATACTATTATCCGTTCCTCTTCTTCCAAATTTACGTTGTCAATTCGGTACATTCATTCACCTCATTTTTCAAAATAGAAACCTTTTCTTTTTCAATAAGTAACGCCTTCCCAAATGTTATTATATCCGTATCATCCAGTAAAACTGCAGAATCACAGAAAGCTGCAATAATTGTTTTGTTATATTTAGTACAAAACTCTATCAAACACTCCAAATCACATAGCTGATCAAATCTAGGATAATACATATATTTATTTACCCCTATTCCCCAAGGAATAATCTGCAATTTTTCATATTTAACACCGGCATAATCCGAGACAATAGTATACTGCGATAAGGTTGAAGCTCCAGCACACAATCCAATAATTGTCCCCCCGTTTGCATAAAATTTTCTTAAAAGTACATCAAATTTTCGACTTATTAAATTTTTAATAATATATGGATCATCTCCACCTGCTAGAAACACAATATCGCTATTTAATATAAGCAATTCGTCCTCTTTTTTGTATTTTTTATCGATATCAACATACTGAAACTTCCTTATTCCCATCTCTTGATAGGCATTTTTAACCCTATTATAATATATCTCACCAAACTCTGTTCTTGACGGAATATAGGAAAATATAACGCTCTCCTTGTCAGCTACTTTTTTTATCATTTCTGGATATCCATCTCTGAAATTACTCAATAAAACTAATTTCCCCATCTACTATTTCTCCATTACTATGATATCTTCTGCTAAAATTATATTATTATGGAATGCTTGATTATCAATATGACAATTTCTACTTTTCTCATATGCCACAACTTTCTCAATATAATTTATAACAGATATCTGGTCTTTTAACATTTCCAACTGAAATAGATAACTTTCATCCATTGAATCTGTATTTATCATAATAATTCATATCCCTTCTTTACATCGGTTCTATAACCATATTTCCCAAAAGTATTCATTATTTTTGTAATATCATATCTAGAATTCTCTATTTCCAAAATAGGAAATCTTGTATGATAATTAATTGAATAAGCAAGATAATAACATAAGTCAAAGGAATAATTTAAATAATCTCCTAAAATTCCAACCATAAAATAGCTATCATTTACCCCATTTTTATAAACAACAAGGAACTGTTTATTTTCTCGTTCTCTAATTATCTTTTTATAATCTCCATTCAGATATTTTTCAATCTTTTCGCATAATCTTACTATATCGCATTTATTTAATTTATCGTAACATTTAAATGAACCGATTATAGTATTATTTTTTTCAAGTCCCTTGCTTTTTTTTTGAAATACAATCATATCTTTCATATATTCTTCATAAGATCCTGGTGTATGCATAATACTTAGATATTGATGAACACCATATCTATTTCTGAACTTTTTCTTTATCGCTGCAATATCCTTATACAAAGATTTCTTTGATGATTCCAGATACAATAATAAGCACACCTTATCCAAAAGGTAATTCATAAATAACTGTCTGGAAACAATATCTGATTGTGTATATGGCCAAATATTTTCTATGTCAGACACTGTCAAACATATTTTTTGCTGTTTAATAACACTAATACTTCTATTTTGAATTGTCTGAATGATTTCATCTTTTATTTCCTTATTCATACCATCTGGTTTTACTAAAACAAATGATTTACCATACATTATTTATAAATCCCACTTTTCTTTTAATAGACTTTAAACTATGTAAATATAATTCACGAATGTTACTAAAATTAAAATCTGATGACCCAGAAAGAATAAGTTCATTTGCATAAAGCTGCTTTATGAGCATCAAATCAAATATTTCCGCACGCTCTGGCATATATGTATCACTAAAGTTCTGTAAAATTCCGGTGCAAAATATTATTTTATTATCTCGTACTTTTTCTATAGCATCCCTAAGATTAGGAAACAAATCTTTCAAATTAGAATATAACGCCAAATCACCCCTACCAATTAATATCCCTTCAGCTTTTCGAGCAATCTCTTCAATATTATTCATTCCCGACTCTGTCTCTATTTTTGCAATAAGCGAAACATTATTATGAACCATACCTCTTATATCATTTATTACATCCACACTTTCAGTAAATGGAATTAATAAACTAACTTCCATATCTCCTATACTGTCCAAAATATTACTCATAACGGCTTTATCCTGTTCAAAATATCCACAAGATATTGATTTCCCATTAATAATATAAAAGTCATTTTTTGCAACACAAAAAATTCCCTTTTCGCTAATTCTACTGACCCTAAATGCTCCTTCACCATCTCCATAATAGACAATATCCCTATTAACATCAAACTTAGTACAATTTACATATATTTTTTTTGATTCGTAATCACAAATACTGTCACTATTATTACCCTTTTTTATTAAATATTCATCATTTTCCTTTATAACTTTTTTGTCATTTAATATTCCATAAATACGTGCTTTATCAATCGGATATGGGATATCTAAATATATTTTCCGAATTCCTTTTCTCAGAAATATCGGAATAAATTCTCGTATAACTGTTCGAACTATGTCTCTACTATATTTACATAAATTCACTCTTATCCCATTTACACCGGAATCACTAATTAAGTTGGATATTATATTCGCATGCTCATATGACTCTATATAATTTATTGTTTGAATAATATTTACCACTTATTTAATCCCCATTATTCTCCTCTTCATGATCTAATCTCGTGTACTATATCATTCACAATTAGTATAATTCTTTTTTCTGTTAAATTTCGCAGACTTCAATCGCTTTGTTAATGAAAAATATTCTGAGCATTATACTAAATACAGTACACTAGCCTCACAAATTTATGAAAAGGTATTTTATGTAATACATCCAAAAATATATTAACTCATTCGTGCCATTAAAAGACCGTCGAACTTCACAACTCAACCGCTACATGCCACTATTTGTATACATTACAATATTCAGAAATTATCGTTACTACTTTTTGTGATAGTGCCGGAGCAAGTGTTTTAAATGATGGAGCTGTTACTAATTCACATTTTCCATCCCTATTACATATTTTTTCAATCTTAATATCCATTCCTCTATTTAAAAATTGGTTATTTAGAGCATCAATATTCATTTTATTCATTTTTTTGCAGTATTTTTTTCTCTGCTCAGAAGTACAGATAGACTCACCGCAATCTATTGGATTAAAATAATTCGTCATCGCCACGTTATTGATACATAAAATTTCACTTAACATGCATGAGGAATGTAAATAGACTGGAATATCCTTCCCAAAATATTCTTTAGCTAACCTCTTAATAACACTAAAATCATTCTTTGTTAATGTTTTCGTGTGACGCGATGCACCATTCACATTCTGAGGCAATTCCAGATCTCGCACCTCACTAAGGCCATATTCGATTCCTTCTGTCCATCTTAATCCTCCTGCAACTATCGAGTGAATGTCCTTCTTATATTTTCGAGAAATATTTTTGAACATTTCTTCTAGATGAGCAAAATCGTCACTCCAATCTCTTACCAAGGGTCTTAAATACCATGTAAAAGAAATTCCACTATTATTTCTAAATTTTTCAATATTTACAAACCTATCTTTTGTGTATGGTTCAATAGATTTATTGTTATTTGCCCAACAGATAGAAATCACAATTTTATTTGTTTCAGATACTTTTTTCAATCTTTCAATTATATTTGAAGGAACTCCTACTTTCGTAACAATCCAAAACGGATTTTTTATATTCTTTTTCACAAACCATTCCATTATTGTTATTGTTGATTCAATAACCTCATCTCCAATAAAAGGCTCCGTACTTGATGTACATATACTGAGAATTGTTTTATCCTTTTCAAACAATGGATGTTCTATTAATTCAGATAGAATTTGATCTATCGTGTGTGATGTTCTTCTTAAGGGTTTTCTTCTCATTTTCCAATCCAACGGATTTAAATCTTCTTTTACTCCTTGAACATGACAATATGCACATTGTAAAGAACATCCGGTCCAAATATCAATACTTAATGAATTCCCTGTAACACTAACATTAGAAAGCAATGCATTGCTTCTTGGATCTAAGCACCCATACATATATGATGTTAACTGATAGTTTTTCCCTGTCTTTCTGCCAACCAAATTATCCATGGGAACTTGATTTGCTAATTTAATTTTGTTTTTCATTTTATTTATCTCCTATCTTTAATTATTTTATATACATTCTCACTTATTGCTTCTATCGATTTCAATTCAACAAGATCTACATTCATAAGATCAAACTCAATCTCAAATTCCTCTTCTAAATAAAGTATCAATTCCACAATAGCTATAGAATCCATGCCGTACTCTTCAAATAAATTTTTTGTACAATCTATTCCTTCTTTTATTTGTGGGAATATATTGACAGAAATATATGTATATATACTATTTTTGATTTTCTCTTTTGTCATATATTAAACTCCTCTCATTGTGCAATACTCACTGTTTTTAAAACATCATCTATGTCCTCACACACAGATATCCATCTTTCCATTCCAAACCCAACGCACCCAGATACCGTTGAACCGTCTCCATCGAATTTAAATGGTTTACTAAAATGATTACTATGGCTATTAAACGATGCTACTGCTACTTCCTTATTACCTATATGCATGATTAATTCTCTTTTTAATTTATTTTTTTTCTGAATAAGTCCTTTTAATTCGTTTCTTCTACTTGGATAAAAAAGGTCATTAGCCTCCTTGATATATGCTTTCGAATCAAGCTCTTGTGCAAATCTCAGTGCTTTCTGAACCATCATATCTAACATCTGTGACACATAATGCGAGTTTCCAACAAACACAATTTCTCTCACATTAAATTCCCAAAGTCTTGATTTTGAATTAAATTTCCCATCTTCATACCGATAAACTTGTGTTAATGTAGTCATAATTTTTTCATTAATTATCTGATTTTCCAAAAGTGGATAAAAATGCAGACATGCTGATGGTGACATATACATTTTTTCTATTTGAATATTCTGATCCAGAATCTCTCCCGAGGATAAAACTTTTTCAATCTCTGTATTTTTTACATGGGCCAAAACACTTAATTGTTGTGGAAAAGAATCAATATATCCACATTTTTTTAAAGAATTTTCACTTATCATACCCGGAATATGATAATTTTCATATTCATATCCCTCCAAAAAACTCAAGAATTTTTTGTCCAACATATTAAAGAGCCTTAAGTTTTCTCCTTCATAACATACATATTCATTCATATTTAAAACCTCCCATAATTATATTCCCATATTAAAGCGCTGCGAATGTGATATCTTACTATCCATGTTACGTAAATCATCCCGGATACAATCCGGGATGATTTAATTCATTAGATAGTTCTAATACAACTGTTCAGCGAACAATTCTACCGGAATATTCATTTTTTTCTAAATTCTGTATTTTTTACTAATTTTCACATCTACTGTAATTTTTTATTCTCAAATAAATTTATATACTTCATATATCTATTGTATATTTTCTACTAAACATATCGGCAAATTCCATATGATACTTTAATACAAAGTCTAATTATTTCTTCCAAATTTCGTTAAAGCCCACCATCAATACTTACTTTTTTTAAACACCAAGTCCTTGTTTTTATTGCATATGGGCTCAACAATTGAGTCATATTAAGTTAAGTACACCCAATTTATTTCAATCTTTAAGCTTCTTCATAAAAAAACCATATGGTTCCAAAGTAGTTAATAGCATATTTCTCACATCAAAAAGGATACCTATTAAACATTCTATGACGTAATAATTGCAAATTTATCTATATTGCATTATTTATTTTCTCATCAATATTATTTTTCTTTCTGAAATCTTACTGATAACTTTGAAATATTAAAACTCATTACTATTCCTCTCTTCTATGTTTTTCTTATGATATAATTATAAATTGACAATCTATTTGGCAACACCTTCTAAAGTTCTCTATTATTTACATTTTGCTCCATTGTTAGTATGATTTCTTCTCTTTGTTCTAGCACTATTTTATAGTAGTTTTCTCCCAACCATTCAAAAATGTTTTTCGATAAACTCTCTTTTTCTCCTCATATAATCAAGTGTTTTTTGTTGAAAATTCAAGGTTTTTAAGCCCTGTATATCTCAGTGAATAAACCTAAGTCATGGACATTTCGATGTATCAGGTACTGAAATAGCGAATAAAGGGTACACGAAATAGAACGTCATTTTTTCTATTCTACATGGCCTTGTGTATACCCATCCCTCTATGGCAGCTAACCTCCTATATCCACCAGGATCATCTCTGTTTCCAGAGGTCCTAACTTTCTTCGTCCTGCCTATCCATAACCAGGGTGTCCGCTTTGCTCCCTTACAGGGTCATGTCCTATGGTGAAAATTTCTGCCG
>OGXW01002569.1_pt1 | contig 12761 bp, 7 predicted proteins | sample 1576341 | NCBI WGS metagenome assembly OGXW01 (sample SAMEA3541592, study PRJEB24748) | human gut metagenome | biome: human gut; feature: human-associated habitat; material: faeces | place: China | collected 2012
ACCGTTCTGCGTTCAGCAGAGCATTACAGGCGGAAATCCGCAGGAATCTGGAGAAGGGCGAGCAGACGATGCTCTTTCTGAACCGCAGAGGATACGCAACCTTTGTTTCCTGCCGCAGTTGTGGGCATGTGATGAAATGCCCGGAATGTGACCTGACATATACCTATCATGCAAAGGAGCATGCGCTGGCTTGCCATTATTGCGGCAGGAGATGTGGACGGCTTGGGCGTCCTGCTGGTGACGCTGCTGGCGGTGAAGGGGATCGTGGGGGAGGACAGGGTCCCGCAGGCGCTGGGGGCACTGGCCTTCTGCGCGGCCTTCGCCGGGGGACTTCCGGCAGGGAAGGGGAGGTTGGGCCCGGGCGGGAGCCTGCTGAACGCGGGGGCCTTCGCCCTGCTTCTGCTTTTGCTTTGCTTCGGCGGCTGGGGCGAGGGGATCGCGGTCCGGGGGCTGATCCGTCTGGCCCTGATCCTGCTGGGCGGGCTGCTGGCGGCTCTGCTCTGCGGGAAAGTGGGGAAGCGGCCCAACAAGCGATTGGTGAAATCTCACAAAAAGCTGCGTTCCGTCTGAAAAAGCGCCGTCCGGTGGGGCGGCGCTCCTTTTTTACGAGGTGGTCAGATATGGGAAGATTCTGCGGGGGATAGACACTACATCTTGCGTAAAATGAGAGAAAAGGTGCTGTTTTATGCTGCGATTTACGCGGTTAACATAATACAGTTTACATAATATTTTAGCATAAATGCCGAAAAACAGGTATTTTCTGGAAACACCTTGCGAAACGGCGCCATTTGAATTATATTTGAATGAGAAAAGTTTTACGTCAACCGCAACATAAATCTTGTCCCACTTTCATAGGCTGGGGTGAGGTGATGCGGTTTGAAATGGAATCGTGCGGAAATATATAATTATTTTACATATATAGTATCATATTTTCCCCTGTTGTCAAGCCCAATTTCACAATTGCTTTTTCCTATCTCCTTATTTATAATATTTACAAATGCAAACACCCACCAAGAAAGGACGTATTTTTATGGAAAAAAAGCCTCATCTGATGGCGATCGTCCTGTTTCTGACGGGTCTTATCTGTATTGGATTACTTTTTGGACTCAGCTATAAAACCTACCGGAAGATCGATGCCGTTGACCAGAAAATGGCCTCCGTGATCAAACCGGTCCAGAAAAAGCAGAAATCCATGAAAGAGGATATCGAACTTTATACAGCTAAGATCGAAAAGAAACAGGCAACCGACAAATACCTGCAGCAGCGGGCACAGACAGAAAAAGCTGTCAAAAACAACACCGGTGAACATGAACGGGCACCGGAAGCTGAAAACAGTCAGAAAACGACCAAACCCTCTGTTTTCAATGAAGCCGGTGGTGAGGGATTCACCGATGGCGGTAATGATACCTCTTCTGCTTCCAACAACGGCCATATCGTCGGAATCGATCCCGGACATCAGGGCGAAAATGTTGATATGAGTGCCACAGAGCCGAACGGCCCCGGTTCCTCCACCATGAAGGCCAAGGCTTCCACCGGAACCAGAGGCTCCTTCAGCGGTCTCCCGGAGTATCAGCTGAACCTGGATGTTTCTCTTCTGCTTAAGGATATCCTGGAACAACGTGGATACCAGGTAGTAATGACAAGGACAGACAATGATACCGCTATCAGCAACAAGGAGCGTGCAGAGCTGGTCGCTTCCCAGGGTGCGGAGATCTGTGTCCGTATCCATGCAAACGGAGATGATTCTGCAGATGTCTCCGGTGCTCTGACCATGTGTCCATCCCAACAGAATCCTTATGTTTCCAGTCTCTATGACAGTTCCAACAAACTATCCAAATGCATTGTGGATTCCTACTGCGCAGCTACCGGCTTCCAGAACCGCGGGATCATCTACACAGATTCCATGACAGGTATTAACTGGAGCACGATCCCGGTGACGATTGTGGAAATGGGATTTATGACCAACCAGAGCGATGATCTGAAAATGGCGGATTCCTCCTTCCAGCAGACTATGGCAGAAGGGATCGCCAATGGAATCGATGCTTATTTCCAATAATAAAAAGGAGTTTGTTTATATATGAAAAAAAATACATTTCTATATATTGTGATCGCAGTGCTTGTCATCGCACTGGCAGGACTTGGGGCACTGAATGTCCGCTCCCTGGACAAGCTTGCATCTCTCCAGACAAAAGTTAACAAGCTGCAGAAAAGTGTGCAGGAGGTTTCTGATTCTGCCGCTGAGCTCAGCAGCAAAGCCGATCAGCTGGATGCTCTTTATCCTGATGATCCTACCGTTTCTAGCGCTGCTGCCGCAGCATCTTCAGCTGAGGTCCAGGGTCCTTCCGCACAGGAAGAATCCACAGATACATCTGCAGCCTCCGATTCTTCCGAAGCTTCTGGCAGCAAGGACAGTTCTTCTTCCACTCAGGAAGAAGGAACTCTTTCTCCATCCAGCGGAAGCACTTTCACAGACAACTCGGATTCCAGCATGGACAACCTTCTGAATCAGGTACAGTCTCTTCTTCCCACCGATAACGGAACCTGGTCCGTATATGTATGCAATCTTGCAAAAAATACCGAAGGTACCATCAACGATCAGCAGATGCAGGCTGCCAGCCTGATCAAGCTCTATATCATGGGTGCCGTATATGAAGATTATGACAGTCTTTCCTCCAAATACAGCAAGGATCAGTTGGACAATGCACTGAACTCCATGATCACAGTCAGCGACAATGATGCTGCCAATACACTTGTCAATTATCTTGGCGGCGGGGATGACGCAGCCGGAATGGCCCGTGTGAATAAATTCTGTCAGGATCACGGATACACCAGCACTTCCATGGGACGTCTTCTTCTTGCAGATAATTCCAATGGGGATAACTACACTTCCGCAAAGGATTGTGGAAAATTTCTGAAGACCATCTATCAGATCGACAAAGGTACTGCTACCGATAACAACGATACTCTGGCAGGAGCCGAATATATGTATCGTCTTCTGAAAATGCAGACCAGGAAAAACAAGATCCCGGCTCAGATGCCTTCCGAGGTAAAGGTTGCCAACAAAACCGGTGAACTGGATCACGTAGAAAACGATGCCGGCATCATCTATGACACAGCAAAGGGGATCGACCTGGTAGTCTGCTTTATGTCACAGGATCTTAACGATACCTCTGCTGCACAGAACACCATCGCACAGGACAGCCGTGCGATCTATGGATACTATAACGAATAACAAAAGAAAATATCTTTATATTATATTGGTAAGGAAAACATCATGAATCAGACAAAAGAGAAAAAAACAAGATACTTATTATGGCCTGCGCTACTGCTTCTGCTTCTTCTGCTGGCGCCGGGCAACATTGTCCGTGTGCAGGCTGCCTCTGACCAGACTGCTGTCCAACTGAAACTCAGTCAGGGTATCCGCCGCTATGATTATGCTTACCAGGTCCTTGATCTGGTAAATCAGGAACGTGCCAAAAAGAACCGGAATCCTGTCACTATGGATAAGAACCTTCTGGAATGCGCCATGACCAGAGCAGAAGAACTGACCGTTTGCGCCAGTCATACCCGTCCCAATGGTTCCATCTGTTTTTCAGCCTTTCCTTATTTTGAGAATCCAAGTGAAAATCTTGCGATCAACCAGGGAACTCCTGAAGAAGTTATGGAATCATGGATCGAATCTTCCGGACATTACACGAACATCATGAATTCCAAAAATGTTTCTGCCGGAATCGGCTGCTACTCACAGAACGGTCATCTCTACTGGATCCAGTGCTTTTCTTCTCACGCAACAGAAGCCTGCACACAGCCTGCCAATCAGACTGTGTCACCTGTTATTTCCGTGCTTCCAAAGCTGATAAATATCCATTTCAACGAAGCTTCTCCGATCACATTCACAGAAGAACAGAAAACACTGGCTATCTATATAACCTGTAATGGATTCAGCTATATGAGTTCCAGCCTTGACCCAGCTTCTTTCACATGGTCAACCGGAGATCCTTCCATTGCCACTGTGGATCAGAGCGGTGTTATCCGACTGAAAAGCAGAGGAACCACTACGGTTTCTGCCACACTGAAATCCTGCCCGGACAAAACACTGTCTGCAGATCTCAATGCATACTATGATCTGGAAAATTCCAGAGAGACTTCTCTGCGCTATACAAGTTCCTGGAACTATACCGGAAGTCCCATTACTTTTTCTCCTGAACTAAAATTCCATGGTCGTACGCTGACTGAGGGAAAAGATTATACGATTTCTTTCTCCCACAATCAGAACAGCGGTGTGGGAACTTTCACGATCACAGGTCTTGGCCTTTATTCCGGAACTCTGACGAATAATTTCGGTATCTGGCAGATCAATCTCTCTCAGGCAGAGATTGATTTTTCCCAGTCCTCCTATCTGTATACCGGAACTCCACTAACTCCGAAGCCCACTGTCACCTGGAATGGTATAACCCTGACAGAAAATGTAGATTATACACTCTCCTGGCATAACAATGCCCAGCAGGGAAACGCTTATGTTACTGTTTCCGGTAAGGGAAATTTCACCGGTGAAAGTAATAAATATTTCTACATCGACCTTACCCCGATCACGGAAGCTGAGATTGGTGATATCCCGGATTATGAATATGCTCCTGGCAAAGAATTCAAGCCGGAGCCAACGGTCACATTAAATGGTGTTACTTTAAAGAAAGATGTTGATTATACCCTTTCTTATTATGATAACACCATGGCAAGTTCCAGAACCAACAGACCTCGTGTCCATATAACCGGTATCGGCATTTACAGAAGCGGTTTTTCCAAATACTTCACCATCAATCCACTGAAGCTCTCCGGTGAGACCATCCAACTGGCAGATCCAAACTGCAAAAGTGAAAGTGTAACCTCTTATCTGCGAAATAACCTGGTCATCACCTATAATGGCACACAACTGACCTCTGATGATTTTCGCATTACTTCTGTATATTGTTCCTCCAGCAATGAAATCCTGGATTTTTCACTTTCCTATAAGCAGAATTATTCCGGTTCAAGGCATATGACATCTGTAAAGCTTTGCGATCTTTCGGATATTCCGGAACAGATCTTCAACGGCAATGCAGTAACTCCGAAGCCTACTGTAAAATACGGCTCGGACACGCTTCAGGAAGGCACGGATTATATCCTTACCTGGAAAGATAACGCCAAAACCGGCACTGGCTCCGTAACGGTTACAGGAATCAACAATTATTTTTCAAGTCAGTCCCTGACCTTTAAAATATCCGCTCCGGCACCAACGAGCACTCCAACTCCGAAGCCTACTGCCACTCCGACTCCGAAGCCCACTGCTACCCCGACTCCGAAGCCTACTGCCACTCCGACTTCGAAGCCTACTGCCACTCCAACGCCGAAGCCTACTGCTACTCCAACGCCGAAGCCTACTGCTACCCCGACTCCGAAGCCTACTGCTACTCCGACTTCGAAACCTACTGCTACTCCAGTTCCGAAGCCATCCACTACCCCGGCTCCAATGCCGTCTGGCACTCCGGCTCCTGTGATCACGAAATTAACTGCACCGTCAATTAAGGCCTCTGCCTCCTGGAACAGCTGTACGCTCCGCTGGAACCGTATAAACAATGCCCGGAACTATATTCTCTACAGAAAAACAAATTCCGGAAAATACGCAAAGATCAAAACTTTAAACGCAAATACTACTTCATACAAAGACACAAAGATCACTATCGGAAATAAATATTCTTACGTGATCCGTGCAAGCAAAAAAACATCCTCCGGTTATATCTACAGTCCAGCTTCCAAAGCAGTGACTGTGAAACCGAATCTGCTCCGTCCGTCCACAAAGCTTAAAACCCTCAAAGGAAAACAGACCCTTTCCTGGAAAAAGATTTCCGGAGCAACCGGCTATGTCATCTATCAGAAAAAAGGAAATGGTTCCTTCAAAAAAGTAAAAACTATTTCTTCCAAAAATACCAGCTATACATTTAAGACAGCAAAAAATGTTACATATAGCTACAGACTGGTTCCATACCGCACAGTAAACAAGAAGGTAAAGACCGGACCTGCAAGTGCGGTAAAAACCGGAAAAGCAAAATAACAGACTTACCGGATCGGACAAAAAAAGGATGATGCGTCACCGAAACGCATCATCCTTTTTTCAGTTCTTTTCTTCTCCCTCTTCATAGGATTTTTCCCAAATCTCGGAAAATACTGCCAGCGGACAGTCTGTCAGCAGGCACATCAGAAGAAAGCACTCATATGGATTCACTATGTAGATCTCACTCATTTCGCAGCGGGCCAGGATCTCCTGGATCTCCTCCAGGAAATGGCGGTATCTCGTATACGGATCATCCTCTGCCATCTCCTGAGAGATCACAAAAAACTCCAGCGTGATCAGATCAAACCGCTCCACCGGAAATTTATGGTTCAGGATATTGTTGATTCTCTGGCGGCTGAAGCGCTTCTGGCTGAAATGCTTTGCCAGAATGGATGCGGACATCTTTTTGAGATTTCCCATTTTATTAATGGGGATCCCGCTGCAGATAACCTTTTCCAGATCCGAAGCACTGATATTCTCAGGCTTCCAGATCTTTTTGCCACCGTTTTCTTCCTCATCTTCCTGATACATGGCTGCAATGATCTTCTTTGCCCGCTCCAGAAGGATCATAAATTCCTGAAAAGCCTGGCTCTTCTCTGATTTCGGATCATCATGTCTTCCTTTCAGAAAAGCCAGATATTCCAAAAGTTTTTCCTCACTGTCCAGACAAAGCCCTGTGCCATACACGATCTCTCCGGTCTTTTTTTCCACCGGAGTCATCTGTTTGTAGGTTTCTTTATATTCCTCCGCTTTATAATAGCCAAGATGATTCCGGTAACAATACCAGTAGATCACTTCTTCCGGATTATGGAAATCAAAATCCTGCTCACGAAGCACTCGGGTCAGAAAATCTGAAACATCCTCTGTACTCATCCGAAGTCCGAACCCCAGCAGAAAAACTGTTTCACGCTTCACAGATGCCTGAGTCAGCCAGTTATTCACCAGAGAACTCAGCTTGGCTGATGTAGGTGACATGGATTTCGGTGTGTAGGTTTCCTTGAAGGATTCCACAACGATCTCTCTGTAGACTTCCTGAGGTACTTGGGAAAAAGGCTCCTCAAGCTCTGCACGCTCATACACATATCGTTTCAGATAGTCACCAAAGGAAACCAGTTCCATCTCCTTGTAAAGATAATGAAAAATAACATCTGCATCCTCATCCTCAAAGGAATCCAGACTAACAACCTGGCGGAACTTCTGTGCCGCCTTTCTTGTAAATTCAAAGTCCTTCACTGAATCGAAGGCAACTGTCTGTTCAAAATCAAGATCCTGCATTCGATTTCTCATCGCAAATTTTCTCCTTATCCCTTTTCTTACTCCCCGGGTTTATTACCGTCCGGTACTGTGGCGCTCTGCCCAGCGTTTGAGAATATTTTTTTCTTCATAGCCGCTGATCTGTGCAAGGACCAGTGTCACATTATCTCTGCCGCCTCTTTCCAATGCCTGTTCCAGGATCTTACCTACTTTTTCTTCTGCGGTCTCTGTCCCGTCAAGGATCTTCTGAAGCTCCTGATCAGAAAGCATGTCTGTCACTCCATCTGAACAGATCAGATACGAGCTTCCCGGCTGATAACCGATCTCCACGATAGAAGGCTCCAGTGCCATGTTTTCTTCCTGAAAGCCCAGATACTGCGTCAGCGGAGCTTTTCCCAGCATTTTTCCGCCGATCACATGGTCCGTGGAAATCTGCTGGAACTTCCCCTGAAAATGACGGTAGATACGGCTATCCCCAAGGTTGCAGGCATAGATTGCCTTTTCGCTGAAAGACAAAAGTGCCATGGTTGTTCCCATGCTTCTGATACGGTTTTCATTGCTGTAGCGACATACTGCCTCATTCATATTTTCGCAGGCTCCTGTCAGAAAAACCACAGGCTCTTTTTTCAGGGTCTTTTTGTTTTCTTCATAGAAGCCTCCCAGCGCTTCCACAGCTGCAGAAGCTGCCATTTCACCGCAGCTTTCTCCGCCCATGCCGTCAAAAACAGCCAGCATTGGAAGCTGCCAGTGCTGTGTATGACCTGCCAGGATTCCGTCAACCCCCTGGTTGTGCACCGGCAGGCGCACTCCGCAGCACCAGAAATTATCCTCATTATTTGTCCTCACCTTTCCGGTGTGACATGTATACGCATAATCAATCTGATAGGCCATTCTTTTTCCTTTCGTAAAAACCCTCCGACATTACTGCTGAAGCTCTACTACAGAATTACTCCAGTATTTGTCTCCCAGTTCTACATATTTGTCGTTATCGCTCTCTTTATCATGAACCTTACCATCTGCATCGATCCATCGGATCAGAAGGCCGTCCTGATAATAAAAATACTGCTTCTCATCTCCGTCCCATACATAAGTATAAAACATCTGCTCGCCCCAGTAAAAATATTCCTCATAAACGCCATCTGCGGAACTGCCGGGATATACAAGTACTTTGGCGATCTCTCCTGATCCATTATAAAAGCGCAGGCGATCCCCCTCTGTACCTTCACGTCTATAGCTGTCCAGAGCATTTTCTATGGTTGTCGCATGGTCACGTATCGTTTCCATTGCCTGTGCGAAACTTTTATCCGAATTGTCTGCAGTACCGAAATTTCCTTTGTTCAGAGCATCAGAATCATCGGAATCTGTATACGAAGGTTCCCCGTTATCCACAGGTTTCCGTATCGTTCGTACCGCAAGGATCCCGCCGATCAACACAACAAGGATCCCGGCTGTTATAAGCATTCTGAAAATACCTTTCCGTTTCCTTCTGTCATCGTCATTTCCGTCATTCTCTGGTACGGATCCTTCCCACTCCTGGAGATTCTGGTCACGGTCGTCTTCCAGATCTGTGATAGAGGTAACTCTGGGCTTTACAGCTCCGGTTTTTCTTATACCGGGATCTGACTGACGGGAACGTCCTGACGGATAACCGGACAGGCTATCCTTTTCGGATGCTGTTTTTCCGGATGCAGATTTCTGAGGCTTCTGTATTGTGCTCTGAGCCTTTGGCGTATTCCGGGCTGCATTTTTTGCTATTTCTCCGGCTGTCGGTTTCTCCGGCTGTATGGATACCGGCACAGGATTTTTACGTGCCTGACGGATCGCATCCGTATTCAGCTGACTCGTTCTTGCCAGCTGTCTGGCTGCACCCTCCTGGAGAAACTTCGGCATGGACTCCGGAACAGGTCTTTCCTCCACTGGTTTCGGTTTCTCATGAACTCCCTGTTCTCTGTTTGCCGCTCCATACCGGATTTCTTCCAGTGCTTCCCGAAACTTCTCAGGAGTCTGATATCGTTCTTTTGCATCATAAGCACAGGCTTTTAAGATAACGGAGCCGAAAGCCTCTCCTGCATCCACAGGTGGTGGCGGTGTTTCGCCTGACATCCTCCTCGTAAGTGCGTTTTCCTTATCTCTGTATGTGATCAGCTGTTTTTCAAGATTCAGAAACGGAAGCCTGTTATGATTCATCAGTTTATATAACACCAAACCAAGTGCATAAATGTCCACTCTGCTGTCGTACTGTTCTCCCCTGTACATCTCCGGCGCCATATAGGAATAAGTTCCCTTTTTGGAAAGGGTACTCATGGTTTTTTCCAGTTCTCTGGCGATTCCAAAGTCCCCCAGCTTGAAATCCCCGAACCTGGATACAAAAATATTCTCAGGTTTGATATCCCTGTGGATGATGTGAAGCTGCCCACAGTATTCCAGTGATCTGCAAAGATCGATACCCAGCTTCATCACTTCTTTTTCTGTGAGATTTTTTCCCGCATAATATTCCATGAAGCTTGTGAGATATTCCATGCGGATAAAAATATCCCATCCGATCTCGTCCAGATATTCCATCACCTTGTAATCTTCTACAGATACAATATGGGAATTTCCCCGGAAATACTCCATGGTGCTTACTTCCTGAATGCACTCCTCCACCAGATTTTCAAAATAACCGCGGACAGATTTTTCATCACCGGATTCTGAGCGCACACTGTCCAGCTCCCCTTTACTGGCGGGGATTGTGATTATCTTAATTGCCGAGTAAAAAGAACGTCCCTTCTCAGTTCTCTGAGCTTTATACACTCTTCCAAAAGAGCCTTCCCCGATCTTGCTTACGATCTTCCATTCCGGCCACGGGGAAATTGGCAGTTCCTTATCCATCGCAATCCCTCCTCTCTCAGAAACTCCCTGCTTATAAACAGAAATCTCCCTCCGGATTTCCGGGGGGAGATTTATTTATATTAGCAAGGTATATCGACTTATTCTTCTACCGGTGCAGTTTCCTCTGCTGTCTCTTCAACAGCAATGGTCTCTTCCTCCGGAGCAGTCTCAGTCTTCTCTTCCTCTACGGAAATTTCCTCTGTATCCTCAGGCTCCTCGGAAGCTGTTTTTACCTCCGGCATTCCTGTGTCAAGACTGATCTCACTGTAACGCTTCATACCTGTACCTGCAGGAATCAGCTTACCGATGATAACGTTCTCTTTCAGACCGATCAGCGGATCGATCTTACCTTTGATAGCAGCCTCTGTCAGGACTTTTGTTGTTTCCTGGAAGGATGCTGCTGACAGGAAGGAGTTTGTAGCAAGGGATGCTTTGGTAATACCAAGCATAACCTGTTTGCCCTCTGCCGGCTGTTTGCCCTCTGCCTCAAGTTTCTCGTTAACTTCCTCAACATCAAGGACATCAACAAGTGTTCCTGGCAGGAACTCTGTATCTCCGTTATCCTCGATACGGATCTTCTTCAGCATCTGATGAACGATAACCTCGATATGCTTATCGTTGATCTCAACACCCTGCAGACGATATACACGCTGAACCTCACGGATCATGTAATCCTGAACTGCACGCACACCCTTGATTCTCAGGATATCATGCGGATTTACACTACCTTCTGTCAGCTCATCGCCGGCCTCAAGAACCTGTCCATCAAGGACTTTGATACGAGAACCGTATGGGATCAGGTAAGTCTTGGAATCGCCTGTCTCCGGATCGTTTACGATGATCTCACGTTTCTTCTTAGTGTCGTTGATCGTGGCAACACCTGGGATCTCTGTGATGATCGCAAGACCTTTCGGCTTTCTTGCCTCAAAAAGCTCCTCGACACGAGGAAGACCCTGTGTGATATCTCCACCGGCAACACCACCGGTATGGAAAGTACGCATGGTCAGCTGTGTACCTGGCTCACCGATAGACTGTGCTGCGATGATACCAACAGACTCACCAACCTGTACCGGCTCACCGGTAGCCATGTTCGCACCATAACATTTTGCGCAGACACCAACCTTGCACTTACAGGAAAGGATGGTACGGATCTTCAGTTTGTCGATCGGTCCGCCTGTCTGGTTGCTTACGCCCTCTTTCATGATACGGGCTGCACGCTTCGGTGTGATCATGTGGTTTGCTTTAACAAGGATTTCTCCATCTTTATTCTTAACTGTCTCACAGGAGAAACGTCCTGTGATACGCTCCTGAAGGCTCTCGATCTCTTCTTTTCCGTCCATGAATCCACGAACGACCATACCGGAGATCTCTGCTCTGTTCTCACAGCAGTCCGCCTCACGAACGATCAGATCCTGGGATACGTCAACAAGTCGTCTTGTCAGGTATCCGGAATCGGCTGTACGAAGAGCGGTATCAGAAAGACCTTTACGAGCTCCATGAGCGGACATGAAGTACTCCAGTACGTCAAGACCTTCACGGAAGTTTGACTTGATCGGGAGCTCAATGGTATGACCGGTTGTATCAGCCATCAGTCCTCGCATTCCGGCAAGCTGTTTGATCTGCTTATCGGAACCACGGGCTCCGGAGTCAGCCATCATGAAGATGTTGTTGTACTTATCAAGACCTGTAAGAAGTGCCTTTGTAAGCTCATCATCGGTCTTCTTCCAGGTATCAACAACCTCTTTGTAACGCTCTTCCTCTGTGATAAGACCACGTTTGTAGTTCTTTGTGATACGGTCAACAGTATCCTGAGCCTGCTTGATCATCTCCGGCTTCTGCGGCGGCACGGTCATATCGGAAATGGATACGGTCATGGCTGCACGTGTGGAGTATTTGTAACCCATAGCCTTAACGGAGTCAAGTACCTCGGCTGTCTTTGTTGCACCGTGAGTATTGATAACCTTTTCAAGGATCTGCTTCAGCTGTTTCTTACCTACAAGGAAATCAACCTCAAGAAGCAGTTCGTTTCCAGGTACGCTTCTGTCCACAAATCCAAGGTCCTGCGGAAGGATCTCGTTGAACAGGAAACGTCCCAGTGTGGACTGAACATTGCCGCTTAACACAGTGCCATCCGGCATTGTCTTATGGCAACGTACAATGATCTTGGTCTGGAGTGTGATGACCTTGTTCTCATATGCAAGAATTGCCTCGTTGACACTCTTAAAGAACTTGCCCTCACCCTTGTTTCCAGGTCTTTCCTGTGTCAGGTAGTAGATACCAAGGACCATATCCTGTGAAGGAACGGCTACAGGACCACCATCTGACGGTTTCAGAAGGTTGTTCGGTGATAACAGAAGGAAACGGCACTCTGCCTGTGCTTCCTGGGAAAGCGGAAGATGCACGGCCATCTGGTCACCATCGAAGTCTGCGTTGAACGCGGTACAAACAAGCGGATGAAGCTTGATCGCCTTACCTTCTACAAGGATCGGCTCGAATGCCTGGATACCCAGACGATGCAGTGTAGGTGCACGGTTCAGCATAACCGGAT
>OGXW01002574.1_pt1 | contig 12745 bp, 13 predicted proteins | sample 1576341 | NCBI WGS metagenome assembly OGXW01 (sample SAMEA3541592, study PRJEB24748) | human gut metagenome | biome: human gut; feature: human-associated habitat; material: faeces | place: China | collected 2012
GATTTATGAGCTGCTGGAGATACCTGTACCCGGGTGTATAGGGTAATTCTGGGAGGAATTAAGGTTAAATGCCAAATGCCAGTGGCATATGGCAGCAACCAGTTCGAAACTTAATTGCAACCATATGGCTTTGCCGCAGCAAAGCCAGCTATCGAATCCAGTTACTCGGACCATGCAGAGTGTCCTTATAGGATCTGAGTATGCGGACGCAAACAAATAGAGTTCGTGTTACATGATGTTTAATTTCACTTTCAAAGCCGGACGGCTCCGACGGAGAAGTTATGCTTTTTTTAACTGATGTAGACCATGTGAGCTTTGAAAAAGAAAAATGGACACGGCAGATTAACCTCCAATTGGCTACCGTGTCCCTGCAAGTCGTCATTAGTTTGTGCAAGCGCAAAGAAAAGGCGGCTCTGAAATTCAAAGCCGCCGTTTTATATAGGCGTGTTGATGGGACTGCTGTACGACGTTTTTTTTGCCGTCGTGCAGCAGATTTGGCAGAGTTAGTGCAACGCTTTATTACAGGTTATAGTTACTTTATTCATACTTCTTTCCAACTACATATATTGGCAACGGCACACCGCAAAGGAACATAGCCAAGAAAACATATTTCCCTATGTTTTCCCATACATCTGCTACAATGCTGCCCGCCACGATGTTAATAATCGGGAACAGTATCATACACAGGCACAAACTCAAGCGGAGAGTTCTCACAATATGTGGCCAGTTGCGATTATTGAATTTTACTCCCGGCACATTCATGCGGAATGGGCCATCATAAAAAATGTTTACACTGTTTTCATCATAAAAGCTTGATAACTTAGTGCGGACGAAGCAGCAAAAGTACGCGCCGAATACCGCACTTAGAAGCGCAAGCGTTTTCAAGGACTCCATGCAGGGCTGCGCCGTTGTATAGTTCAGAAATGTACCGATACAACAAAACAAAAGGGAAAATCCGTAAAAGACAATCCACTTGCTCTTTACATGATATGCCCTTTCAGGGCTTTCGTCCGCATAAGTAATTGCTGTCTTGACGATATCTTCGACTTTATCAGGGTTTAGCGTATCATCTTGCGGTATTCTCTCACACATCAGAAGTTCCGTTACGGAAACCTCCAGCAGATTCGCCAGCGGGATCAGCAATGCTGTATCAGGCAAACTGGCTCCGGTTTCCCATTTGCTGACTGCCTTATCAGATATACAGAGCTGTTCGGACAGCTCTTTTTGGGTGATACCTTTTTCTTTGCGAAGTGCGGCGACAAATGCGCCGAATTTTTTCTTATCAATATTGAACATTGGCTTTAACCTCCTGTGATTGCTAAAAATATTATCACTCTAATCCTGTCATTTAGCAACCGAATGGCAAGCGAGTTTATCATTTCAGATGTTGAATGACAGTAGAGTTGTGATATTTCTTTCGTGAAGGGTATACTATTGTTTGTTTTATCATCACGGTATCACAAGTGCAACCGTGTACATGAAACAAAAAATGAGTACGAATGAAATATAGCACCGTTCAAATACTATCACCCGAAATGTAAAATTACATCAGGTGGTGATGCTATGAAAATTGAACGGGACGAGCGCAAATTTGACTTTCACGGAATCGGACTTGCCATCAAGAAAGCCCGTGAGCGTGAGGGCATGACGCAAGAACAGTTAGGTTATATTGTTGACCGTGATCCTCGCACCATTATGTATCACGAAAATGACGGACAGCATCCGAGCCTAAACGCCTTTTACCAAATGGTAACCATGTTCGGTATCTCCGTGGACGAATACTTTTATCCCGACATGGGAGCCGATGAAGCCGCAAAGAAGCGGATCAATATTCAGCTTAATTCCCTCAATGAAAGTGAGCTGCTGCTTGTCGAGGGGATTATCAACACGATCATAGAAAACCGTGGAACGGAGGGAGCGTAAGAAACGGCGCTGCCTCCGTTTTTCCGTGGAGTTTCCGGGGGACGCACTAACGGCAAGCAGGGCAATGCCGTTATACTTCTGACCGCCAGAGTTACCCTTAGCTCCGTAGGCCTGAAAACAACGCACTTGAAGTAGCGCATGGCAGTTGTGCCGGATACATGATATTGCGTTCCGATCCGGGCAGAAGAAACCGTATCACGGAACGCGGTAATAATTGCAGCGACAAGTCGGCTGGTAATACGGTAGTAGCGAGGGAGAAAAGAGTTTTTTTCAAAGAAGCGCTTACCGCAGCTGCACCGGTAGCGGCGTTTACGCAAGTGCAGAAGCGTTTCTCTGCCCATTGGAATATCTTTGATCGTCTGCATTCGGTAGTCATGGATACGGTCTGTCAAGGCTCCACAGGCGGGGCAACGGTGTTTTTGCCTGGATAATTCCAGACAAATATGAAGTACATCAGAAATATTTTCAACATTTGTGATAATAAAATCTTCCAAATTGAGAACTTTTGCGGTATAATCTTGGTTAAGCATAGGGATCATCCTTTCTTGTGATTGTGTGGTGCTTTTATAATAAAGGATTTCGTCTCTATGCTCAACCTTTTTATATGACAATGGGGCCAGGCTCATGCCTGACCCCAACATTTATTATAGAGCCCAAAAAAGCTGACCCATCGGTTTTCACCTGACGGGTCAGCTTTTTCATGGAAAGATCAATTGGCGCTGGCGGCATAATGTGCCGGATACCAGCGCTGGAACCAAGCCGTGAATATGCCCAGCAGAATGGGCAGCACGGAGTTGAACGCGCCGGTCAGATAGGAGACGGAAGTTTGCATCAGCTGCCAGGTCCAGATCGGCGTAAGCAGATACAGAACCGCCCAGCAGGCTGTGAGAATCCGGTTCGTCCGCAGAAACAGCGGATTTTGCAGTGCCGTCTCGCCGCCGTAGACGTTCATGGAATAGTGCGCCGTCAGCGGCAGCGGCCGGAACACCGTTACGCCCCACATCAGGCCGAACAGAAGATACGACACCGGCAGGAGCACCGTAAGGGGCAGCGCGTCCAGAAGCGTCAGCACACAGATGCTGCCTACCGCCAGCATGGAGCACGGCTCAAAGACGGTCATGCGGTATTTCAGAAACGCAAACGGCAGCAGCCCGCAGACCGCAAGCCCGATGCACGCGCCGGTCCGGGCCTGGATGGACAGCGCGATCCAGATCGTCATCCACGGCAGCAGCATAAGCGTCATGTTGGTCTTTTTCTGGGGCGCGGCAGGCGGCTTCGGCGCAGCTGCTCCCAGACCGAAAACCTCGTCCCAATGGAGCATGACCGAGAAGTCACCGGTCACGCGGTACAGATGCTCCATCATGGCCTGCTGTCCGTTCAGCTCTCCGCTGCCGATCCTCTGCCAGACGGACAGCGGCGTTTCGATGCGCGTGGTGCAGGGCAGGAAGTCGGATTCCAGCACACGCTGACCGTCCTTTCCCAGCACGATCTGATAGGTTTCCCCGGCGTCCGTATAGAAAAATTCCAGCACACGGTCCTGCCCGTTCCAGCTTGTGGGGTTATAAAGCGCGGCCATCTGCCGGGTAAAGGCCAGCGCCGGAGAGAGCTTTGCCGTCTGTGACGTTCCCGGCTTGGCAGAATCCTCCCGGCGGACGCCCCAGCTGGCATCCGCCATCTGCTCAAACACCGCCCGCGGAAACAGTGGCTGCCGCAGCGCACAGGCTGTTTCCTCCGTAACAGCGCCTCGCGCGAACTCCGCGCCTGCCCGCTTCACATGCTCCAGATAGGCATCCGTGCGCTGGCGCAGCTCCGGAATGCGGAACAGCTCCCCCTGACCGCAGTATATGGCCGTATAGCCATCTGCGCCGCAGAGACGAGAGAACTGCGCGTCCACCGCGTCATAGTTGCCCTCTGCTGTGTAAAAGCCGCAGGTGGAGATCACCACCTGACGCTGGCCGGAGCGGTCATAGCGGCTGGGGTGGCCGCCGGAAACATTGTCCGTCATAAAGGGCAGCGACATCGGCAGCTGCCGGTCGATGAGCAGCTTTAGCTGGCCGGGGATGCCGAAATAGTAGAGCGGAAAGCTCCAGATCAGCAGGTCGGCGGCCAGGAGCTTTTCGATCACACCGGCCATATCGTCCTGCAAAACGCACTTTCCCGGCGTCTTGCTCCAGCAGGCAAAGCAGCCCCGGCACGGCAGAAGATGCAGCTTTCCGACCTCAAGGACCTCCACCTCTGCCTGCTGCACCTGACGCAGGCCATCCAGAAACGCGCCGGTCAGACGGTAGGTGTTGCTTCTCTCGCCTTTGGGGCTTCCGTTCAGAACCAGAACCTTCATGCCATCTCCTCCAGCTTTTTGATGCAGTTCTCGGCCCACGCGATGCACATCTGTGCGTAATCCCGGCCAAACTGCGCCGTGAACGCCCAATACACAGGCGCGCTGGCCTCGGTCAGCTTGCCGTATTCCTCTATGTTCTGCGGAACGCTGTCCAGCCCCGCAAGCCACGCGCGGCAGCCGCCCGCGTATGTGCGCAGCATCGTGATTGCCTGCCGGGGCGGGAGATTTTCAGCGAAAAAGACCTTCATCAGAAATTCGCTTTTATAGCCGTCTGTGGCTCGCCCCTGCTCCGACAGCCAGCGCAGCAGCTCCGCCCGACCCGCTGGCAGGATGGAATAGACGTTCTTATTGGGCTTTCCGGTCTGGATGACCGTTTCGTGGGTGATGTACGCCGCAGCTTCCAGCCTGTTCAGCGTCTGATAAATCTGACTGGTCTGCGCAGGCCAGAAAAAATGCAGGGAGGACTGAAACGCCTTCGTCAGTTCATACCCACTGCAAGGGCCGTAATTCAAAAACCCGAGAATCCCATGCTGTAACCCCATCGTGCTTCTCCTTTGCTATAGTGTAATTACGCTATATTCCAATATTACAATATGCTTTCCCATTTGTAAACCCTTTTTTCTTCGCTGTACATAAAAAGCGGTGTGAATGCGCCGCAGAAAGATCGAGGTGAACGAACATGGCAGTTTTTCGCGTGGACGCCATCGGCGTGGCGTGAAGGAACTGGAAATCAGCGGCTATCTGGTGTGCCGCCAGCTGCGGGACGCCAGAGGCCGGATCACAGATACCGAGTACACCATCTATGAGCAGCCGCATACGCCTCTGCCGGGTACGGCCTGCCCAGATACGGAAAAGCCGGGTATGGATTCCCCGGATACGGGTACGCCTGCACCAACCGGCAGATGGTCCGCATTGCCGGGGATGATTACCCGGCGGAGGTGGTCAAGTCCCGTTTTCTGAAACGCAACTCCGCCCATATCCAGTATGCCGGGTGTCGGTTACCCATGGTCAGAATGTACGAAAGTACTGATTGCGAACGAAACATTCTCTATTTCTTAGTAGGCTTGCTGAAAATACGCCTGAAAAGTCTGCATCAAAAGTGGACGCAACACACAAAGGGGCTATTAGAAAACGCTCTGTCATTGCGAACCAGCGCGCACGCTGGTGTGGCAATCCCCCGGATTTTCAAACATCTTGGTAGTAAAACCAGTCTGTTACCATTCAACCGGGGGGCTGCCACACCAGTGACATCGGTCACTGGTTCGCAGCGACATACTTTTCTAACAGCCCCTTTTATCGCTTCACTTTTTCTGAGAAATGATGGAAAATGCCCTTGCAGAGCCAACCGGTCTGCAAGGGCGTTTGTCATGTTTCGCTTTGCTGGAGCTGCTGCTTCTGGAATTGCAGGGTATAGAGCTGGTAGTACCGGCCCTTCTGGTGCAGGAGCTGCTGATGGGTGCCCTGCTCCATGATCTGGCCGTGGGACAGGACGATGATGTTGTCGGCGTGCTGGATGGTGCTCAGGCGGTGAGCCACGATCAGCATGGTGCCGATGTTCTTCATCTTTTCCAGGGAGTCCTGGATGAGCACTTCCGTTTCCGTGTCGATGTTTGCCGTGGCCTCATCGAGGATCATCACGGAGGGCTTGTGCAGGATGGTCCTTGCGAAGCTCAGCAGCTGCCGCTGTCCGGCGGAGAAGTTGTTGCCCTGCTCCCGGACGGTTTCGTTCAAACCGCCCTCCAGCTTCTTGATGAAGCTGTCAGCGTTGACATACCGGCAGGCCTGCCAGACCTCCTCATCGGAGACATTGTCAGAGCGCAGTACAATGTTGCTGCGGATATCTCCGGCGAACAGGAAAACATCCTGGAGCATCTGGCCAAAGTGGCGGCGCAGGGAAGAAATTTTGATGTGCTTGATATCGATGCCGTCGATGAGAATCTGGCCTTTCTGGATGTCGTAGTTCCGGCAGATCAGGCTGAGAATGGTGGATTTGCCGGAACCTGTGGAGCCCACAAAGGCCACGGTCTGCTTGGGGTATACATGGAAGGAAACACCCTTGAGCACCCATTCTCCGGGATTGTAGGCGAACCAGACGTCCTTGAACTCGATCTCGCCCTTGATGTCGCCCAGTTCAATGGCGTCGGGCTCGTCCACAACCTCAGGCTCCATGTCCAGAATGGTGAAAATCTTCTCTGCTGCGGCAAAGGACTGCTCCAGCATATCGAATTGCTCTGCCAGGGTCTGGATGGGGTTGAAGAACCGGGAGATATACATATAGAAGGCGACCACGGTCTCGCTGGTAATGGTGGTTCCCAGGAAGGCGGTGTCCCGGATATAGCCCTTGCAGCCAATATAGAACAGGAACAGGTTGGAGGTCACGAAGAGCATATACACCATGGGGCGGAAGACGCCGAAGACGAACATCCGGCCCAGCTTTGCCTTTTCCAGTTTTTGACTGCGGTCCAGGAACTCCGTCAGCTTCCGGCTCTCCTGGTTGAAGATCTGTGTGACCTTCATGCCGGAGAGATTCTCGGAAAGGTAGGTGTTCACATCCGTCCGGGCATTGTTGACGCTGCGGTGGACGTGCCGGGAGAATTTCTGGAAGATGATGGTGAAGAGCACCAGGAAGGGCACAAAGCACAGCACCATCAGCGTCAGCGCATAGTTCAGGATCAGCATGGCGCCCAGCACACCCAGAATCACCAGGGTGTTCTTGACCAGGGTGACCAGAATATTGGTGAACAGATAGCTGATGGAATTGGGGTCGTTGGTGACTCTCGTCACCAGCTTGCCCACGGGAATCTGATTCAGCTGGGCGTGGGACAGCTGCTCAATGTGGGTAAAGGTATCCATGCGCAGCTGGGTCAGGATTTTTTGGCCGATCTTCTGGAGGATCATAGCCTGGAAGTAGGTGCAGACCATGCTCACAGCCAGAATGCCCGCATAGACGGCCACCAGGGTAAACAGTCTGCTGAGCTGGAAGCTCTGCTTAATGGTGCCCTGAATGGTGGCAACCAGCAGGGGAGACACCACATCGTAGGCGATGGAGACCAGCATGATAAAGAAAATCAGTGCGAACTCCTTCTTATAGGGCGCAGCGTAGCGCAGCAGCCGACGGATGATCTCGCTGTCGGGCATATGCCGTTCGCTGGTTTCCTTGGCGGTCTTCTTTTTCAGTACGGCATAGGCGCACAGAAAGACCAGGGTAAATACCCCAATAATGGCACAGGGAATGATGAGTGGCAGATATTCACGCATTTTGCTCCCCTCCTTCCTCTTCCAGGCGCTGCAGATCTACCATTTTGCGGTACTCTGCATTGGTTTCATAGAGCTTGTCATGGGTTCCGAAGCCTGCAAGACGGCCGCCGTCAATAAAGAGCACCTTGTCCATCTGCTCAATGGTGGAGATACGGTGGGCAATGAGGATGGTGGTTTTGCCCTGACGGGTGGCGCGGAGATTGTCCAGAATGGCCTTCTCCGTCTTGGTGTCCACAGCGGACACGGAGTCATCCAGAATCAGAATGGGCGCGTCCTTCATCAGCGCCCGGGCGATGGAGATTCGCTGCTTCTGACCGCCGGAGACGGTGACGCCCCGTTCGCCCAGCACGGTCTGGTAGCCCAGCTGGAATTCGGAGATATTGCCGTCGATGTCCGCCAGCTTGGCAGCCCGCCGAATCTCTTCGGAGACGGTTTCTTCCTTGCCGAAGGCGATGTTGTTTTCAATGGTGTCGGAGAACAGGAAATTGTCCTGGGGTACATAGGCGCAGGCGTCCCGCACGGAGCGGATGGAGAGACTGTTGACATCCTGCCCGTCCAGGAACAGGGTCCCGTCGGGCACATTGTAGGTCCGCAGGATCAGGTCCACCAGAGTGGTCTTGCCGGAGCCGGTCTTGCCCACCAGGCCGATGCTTTCACCGGGCTTGATTTCAAAGGAGATGTGCTCCAGAGCGGGGAACTCGCCGTCGGGGTAGGTGAAGCTCAGATCCCGGAATGCAATGTCACCCTTGGGGTTTTCCAGGGCCTTGACATCGGGGCGGTCATAGACGTTTTTGGGGGCATCCAGCAGCTCACTGATGCGCTGCAGAGAGGCCTTGCCCCGGGAGGTCATGTCGATCAGCTCGGCAACGGCCATGATGGGCCAGATCACCGCGTTGAAGTAGCCGATGAATTCCATGAGCTGACCGGCATTGAATTCACCCTTATAGACCAGATAGCCGCCGTAGCCAAGGATGACGCAGATGACGCTTTCCACAAAGGTGGTCACCAGGATGCGCAGCAGGACCGTAACCTTGGTGTAGTCGATGTTGGAAACTTCGCTTTCCTTGTTCAGCTTTTCAAAGGCCAGCAGCTCCTTGGTCTCCTTTACGAAGGCTTTGATGACGGCAATGCCCGAAAAGCTCTCCTGGGCAAAATCGGACATATTGGAGAAGCACTCCTGCCGGTAGTCCCATTTTTGGGTCATGCTCTTACCAACGATGGTGGCAGTGGCGAAGAGCAGAACCATGGGGATCAGGGACAGAACGGTCAGCAGATGGTCCATACGCCACATCTTCGTAATGGCCAGGGTGCACAGAATAATGGGGTCGAAGAACTGCATAAAGCCCCAGCCGTAGCACTCCTGCACGGTGTCCAGATCGTTGGTGAACAGGCTCATGAGGTTGCCAACCTTGTTGACCTGATAGTATTCCCGACTCAGGTCTTCGGCGTGGCGGAACATCTTGTTGCGCAGGTCCGTCTCCACCTTGGTGGCTGCGCCAAAGATGGTGACGCGCCACAAAAAGCGGCCGAATACAATGGCCAGGATGATGGACACCATGGGCATACAGATTCGGTCCAGCATGAAATTCATATCAAAAGGGATCTGCACGCCATTTTCCAGGATATAGCCCTGGTTTAGGCCGTTGATGACCAACTGATAGATTTCCGGGATCTTCAGCTGAAGATAGTCCACCGTGAACAGGGCGAGCAGTCCTGTCAGCAGGGCCAACGCATACTTTCGGTAGTAGACGTTGATGTGTTTGCCGAATATCAAATGAATTCCCCCTTCTCTCTTACCCCCTGCCGGAAGGAATCCGGCAGGGGCGGACAAATTTCTCTAATTGTAGCACAAACATTCGTTTCACGCAAGAAAAAAGTTGCAAATAAAAGGAATATATTTGCAAAATTGTATAATCCTTATGGAAAAAGAAAGTCTGCCGTACCACTTGACAAGTATTACTTGCTGTGATATTATTTAGTTCAAATTTGAAATATCTAAATTTGAAGAAAGAAGACGCAGAATGCTTTTCTGTTATGAGCTGACCCGAAAAATACTGACCGGCTACGATCAGGTCTGTGCGACCTTTTGCCGGGAGCAGGGGATTGCCCGAACATCCTTTGATATCCTGCTGTTCCTGGCCAACAATCCGGCCTATAATACGGCCCGGGACATTGTACAGGTGCGGCACCTGAAAGCCAACCTGGTTTCCATTCACCTGGACCGCCTGGAGGAGGAGGGCTACCTGGTGAGAACGGCCGTGGCAGGGGACCGGCGAAAGCGGGCGCTGCGCCTGACGGATAAAGCGGACCCTATTGTGACGGCAGGCAGGGCCCTTCAGCAGAGCTTTTTTTCAAAGCTTGGGGAAAACATTGATGCCGACTCCATGGCCGTCTTTCTGCGGACCCTGGAGATCATGAATCAAAATATGGACAGACTATTGGAGGAAAAGAACTAACATGCAGATATTGATCACCATCCTTGTCACGTTTTTTGCAGGCATGGGCGCCGGCCTGGGTACCGGCTTTGCGGGCATGAGTGCCGCAGCGGTCATCAGCCCTATGCTCATCACCTTCCTGCATATGGACCCCTATATGGCCGTGGGCATTGCCCTGTCTTCGGACGTGCTGGCCAGCGCTGTTTCCGCCTATACCTACGGCAAAAACAAAAATCTGGACATCCGCAACGGCCTGATCATGATGTTCAGCGTCCTTGCCTTTACGGTCATCGGCAGCTACATTGCCAGCCTGGTGCCCTCCCAGACCATGGGGAATTTCTCTGTGTTTATGACCTTCCTGCTGGGTGTGAAGTTTATTATTCGTCCTGTTATGACTACCAAAGAGGCCATGCAGGGGGTGTCCGCGAAAAAACGGGCAATCCAATCCATGGTCTGCGGCTGCCTCATCGGCTTCATCTGCGGCTTTGTGGGGGCCGGCGGTGGAATGATGATGCTGCTGATCCTGACCAGCGTCCTGGGCTATGAACTGAAAACCGCCGTTGGTACCAGCGTGTTCATTATGACCTTTACGGCCCTCACCGGCGCCGTCTCCCATTTCACCATCGGCGGCGCACCGGACTGGACGGTATTCATTCTCTGCGTGGTGTTCACCTTCCTGTGGGCCCGGATCGCCGCTGTTATTGCCAACAGGGCCACTCCAAAGACCCTGAATCGTGCCACCGGCGTGATTCTGATGGTCCTGGGCGTTGTTGTGCTGGGCTTTGGGGCACTGGCATAAGGAAATTCCGCACGACATAAACTGAAACGGCGCACTGTTTTAGGCAGTGCGCCGATTTGCTGCGGTATTATGGATTGGATTGCTGTTTTGGCTTCCTGATACAGGTCAGCACACAGCCGAAGTGCTTTTGCTCTTTTAGGTATGCGCTGAGGCTTGTTCCGTAGAAATCCTGACCCTTGGAGTCTGTATAGGTATTGTAACCCCAGAATCCTTCCGTATTTGCAGTAACGCAGACGAAGTGGGCACCCACGCGAAGGCCCTTGCGCCAATAGTAGAAGAGAATGCTCACGTCTGAGTGGCGGCACATCCGGTCGAAGCGGTCCAAATCTGAGCACAGCGTCACATGGTAGCCCCATTTTTTCAGAAGCATGGCAGGCCCCAGCACACTGGTGCCCAGATTGCCGTGAATGAGGGGAAGCTGGTGCTCCAGTGCGTCAATAATGGTCTCGGGCAGGGGGGATTCACCCAGCTGGATCAGGGCGTTGTATACGGCGATCCACCCGCAGCCTACCTTGGCAGAGGACCGGAGCCCGTAGCGCCAGCGGTCCTTGGGTATTTTTGTCTGATTACAGATGAAGGTCTCCATGGTCATCCTCCCGAGGCTATTCAAAAGAAACCGGAATGGGCGGTTATGACTTTGCCGGGGCAGCTCTGCCGCATATCTTTTGAAAGCCATTCCGTTCCTGATAATATGTTTTTATGTAAATCAATTATAACATAAAAAACCAAAAATGCAATGAAAAATTCCCGCAAGCCGAAAAGCTTGCGGGAATCTCACGTGTAAGAAAACTTACTTGGCAGCGCCGGCGATCTGAGCGGCGACTTCTGCGGCGAAGTCGTCAGCCTTCTTCTCAATGCCCTCGCCCTTGACGTAGTGAATGGCGTCAACGAAGGTCACCTTGCCGCCCAGCTTCTTGGCAGCGTCGGCAATGTAGCCTTCCACGCTGCCCTGGAACAGGTCGGAGCGAACGAACTCCTGCTGCAGCAGGCAGTTGTCCTTGAAGAAAGCGTTCAGCTTACCGGCAGCGATCTTCTCCTTGACCTGGGCGGGCTTGGAGGCCATCTTAGGATCGTTGTCCATCAGAGCAACCTGAACCTGCATCTCGTGGTCAACATCGGCCTGGGGAACCAGGGACTTGTCCCAGTACTTGGGGTTCATAGCAGCGATCTGCATGGCAACGTTCTTGCCGATCTCGGTAGCGTCGATGCCACCTTCAACAGCCAGGTTCACCAGAACGCCGTGGGTGCCGCCTGCGTGAACGTAGGCAACGGAGGTGTTCTCGGGGAAGCGGGCGAAGCGGCGAATCTGCATGTTCTCGCCGATGGACATGACCTTCTCCTGCATGATCTCGGTAACGGTCAGATTGGAGTTGGGGTAGGTGCAAGCCTTCAGAGCTTCCACATCGGCGGGATTCTGCTTGGCGACGACCACGGCCAGGTTCTTCACCAGGTCCATGAAAGCGTCGGTCTTGGCGGCAAAGTCGGTCTCGGAGTTCACTTCGATCACAACGCCCACGCCGTCCACGACGGTAGCAAAGGCAACGCCCTCAGCGGCGATGCGGTCAGCCTTCTTGGCAGCCTTGGCCAGGCCCTTCTCACGCAGCCAGTCAACGGCCTTGTCCATATCGCCATCGGTAGCCTGGAGAGCCTTCTTGCAGTCCATCATGCCAACGTTGGTCATTTCGCGCAGTTTCTTAACGTCCTGAGCAGTAAAAGCCATTTTGGTATCCTCCTATAGATCTATATGGGATTATTCAGCGGCGGGAGCTTCGGCAGCGGGAGCAGCCTCTTCCGCAGCAGTGTCTTCACCCTGACGGCCCTCGATAACGGCGTTTGCCATGGCAGCAGCGATCAGACGGATGGCGCGGATGGCGTCATCGTTGCCGGGGATCACGTAGTCAATCTCATCGGGATCGCAGTTGGTGTCCACGATGGCGACGATGGGGATGTTCAGCTTGCGGGCCTCAGCAACAGCGATGCGCTCCTTGTGAG
>OGXW01002583.1_pt1 | contig 12707 bp, 9 predicted proteins | sample 1576341 | NCBI WGS metagenome assembly OGXW01 (sample SAMEA3541592, study PRJEB24748) | human gut metagenome | biome: human gut; feature: human-associated habitat; material: faeces | place: China | collected 2012
TAGTCCTTGCCGAAAAACTGCGCCACCGATCTCATCTCGGCGGGGATAGCGGCGTGCTCTATGCGCTCGACGAGCACTCGCATGACGTCTCGATCGTGTTTGGCGGCGTCGCCATTGCCGGCACACGCGCCCGTAAGCAGCGCACCATGAGCTTTAACGCGTTCATTAGCGTCAACTATCCGCCCATCGCCTATATCCGCAACGACCGTATCGTGCGCAGCGGGCTTCACGGCACGCATCAAGGCGAAAACCCGGTGCGCTTCTACGACCACATCGACCCACGCGTGTTTGTGCTCAAGCTCACGCCCGGCGTGAACCCTGGCGTTCTGGACGCTCTGGCCGATAGCTACGACGCCGTGATTCTGGAGACCTTTGGCATTGGCGGCATCCCCGAGTTCGGCGAGTCCGGCGAGTCGTTCCAAGAGGCAATTTTCCGCTGGGTCGATTCGGGCCGCACCGTCGTTATGACCACGCAAGTCCCCGAAGAGGGCCTTGACCTGGGTGTTTACGAGGTCGGCCGTGCTTACGCCGACCATCCGGGCATTCTGCGCGGCGATGACATGACCACCGAGACGCTCGTGGCCAAGACTATGTGGGCACTCGGCCAGTCACGCGATGCCGCCGAGATTCAGCGCCTGTTCTACAGCCAAGTCAACCACGACCGCGTCCCGATGGCGTAATTCAGTTGTCGACGGGTATCCCCTATTCGATACCCTCGAGAAGCTCTGACACCGTCATGTCGAGTGCGGGCGCGACCTTAAATAGAACCTTGAGCGTGAAATTTGCCGTTCCGTCTTCGATTCGGTCGAGATAGGGTCGGCTGATTCCTGCTGCCACACAAAAATCGACCTTGGAGATACCAAGGTCCCTGCGCGTCTGCTCGACTCGCTTGCCAAGAATCTGTTTCGCACGTTCGTCCATGCAGCCGAGTTTGAAATGGAGCTGAACAAAAACGTAAACTATAGTTTACGTTTAAACGAATACACAGGAGTTTTCTATGTCGGGTTCTTCGATTTACGTACAGCGTGCAGATTGCCGTCGGCACGATACACCGATTGCTCTTGTCGTTATCGAAGCCGACCAGCTTACGCCCGACGAGCGCACGGCACTTGCGCTGCTAACGAGCCGTGTCCCCACGGCACCGCTTTCCAGTCCAAAGCAAGGCGACCTCGCACGTCTATGCCAAGAGCACGGCTGTGCGATCGACCGGACCGCCGTTATTGCCACCACCCCGCAAGGACTCCCCCTGCTCCTAGAAGCCTCCGTCTCCCTAACCTTGCGCGGCGCCGGATACGAAAACGAGGCCGCCGCCGACATGGTCTTCAAACCACGATCGAGCGGCGGCCTCGCAGCAGCCATTGAATATGCGTGCAGGCTCGTTGCCTAAAAGGACAAGCTAGAAACCAAAGCCAAAGCCTGTTCCGGTAATCGCCGAGTACATAAAGTAAACGTTGATCACGTTGAGGAACACACCCGTGATGCAGCCGTTTCGTAGGTAGCGCTCGCACACGATGCGCGCCATGGCGGCGGAGTCATCATTGTTTTTAGCCTGGCGTCCCGCCGTAAAGTACGTCGCCACGCTCAGCAGCAGGTTGAGCACCGGCAGTGCCAGCAGCTCGTAGCTCTTACCCCAGCGCGTCACCTCGCCGGCCGCGTTAAACTTCGTCGCTACCTCGGGACCAATGTTGGGGATAACACACGCTGCAACCACCAGCGGAATCACCGCAAGTACGAGCAATGCAATACCCATGTAGCCGGCTTTTTTGCCATATTTAAACATGCGCGTCGTCCTTACACGTTAAAGCGGAAATGCACGACGTCGCCATCGGCCATGACATAGTCCTTGCCCTCAATACGCAGCTTGCCGGCAGCCTTGGCACCCTGCTCGCCACCGAGCTCGATGTAGTCGTCGTAGCCAATGACCTCGGCCTTAATAAAGCCGCGCTCAAAGTCGGTGTGGATGACACCGGCAGCCTGCGGAGCGGTCGCACCCTGACGCACCGTCCAGGCCTTGACCTCCATCTCGCCAGCCGTAAAGAACGACTGCAGGCCGAGCAACTTGTAGGCCGCCTGCGCGAGCACGTCCAGACCGGGCTGCTCCAGGCCCAAGCTCTCCAGGTAGTCGGCCGCATCCTCGGGATCGAGCTCGGAAAGCTCAGCCTCGATCTTGGCGCAGATGGGCAGTGGCTTGACACCATCGATGGGCGCCAGGTCGTCGTTGAGCATATCCTCGTCCACGTTGGCCACATACAGGATGGGCTTCATGGTGAGCAGGAACAGGCCCTTGGCAGCGGCGCGCTCCTCGTCGGTCATCTCCATAGACGCAGCGCGCTTACCCTCGTTGAGCCAGGCGAGCAGGCGCTTGGCGACCTCAAACTTGGGCATGAGCTCCTTGTCGCGCTTGGCCTCCTTCTCGAGCTTGGGCAGCTGCTTCTCGAGCGTGCCCATGTCGGCCAGGATGAGCTCGGTCATGATGGTGTCGGCATCGCCGGCGGGATCGACGAACTCGCCCGTGCGGCCCACCTCGCGCATGACGTTGGGATCCTTAAAGTAGCGCACGACCTCGCAGATGGCGTCGGTCTCGCGAATGTTAGCCAGGAACTGGTTGCCCAGGCCCTCGCCCTCATTAGCGCCCTTCACCAGACCTGCGATGTCGACGAACTCGACCGTCGCCGGCACAATGCGACCCGGGTTGACGATGTCGGCGAGCTTTTGCAGACGGCTATCGGGCACATCGACGATACCCACGTTGGGGTCGATCGTGGCGAACGGATAGTTGGCGGCAAGGCCGGTCTTTTTGGTAAGCGCGGTGAACAGCGTCGACTTGCCCACGTTGGGCAGGCCCACGATACCGATGGAAAGGGACACGACAGCTCCTTTTGGTACAAGCATTTCAAACTGCATAAGTATAGCGCCGCCGCAGCATCTGGGCGAACCCGGACGCCACGGCGGCACGAATGAAGCAGAGATAGGGGTCGTTGGCTAGTCCGCGAGCTTCTCAACCTGGTCGAGCATCTTATCGAGCTTGGCCTTTGCCTCGGCCTTGACCTTCTGGGCTTCTTCGTGAGCCTTCGCCTTCTGGGCGGCCTTTTCCTCGGCTTCGGGATCGACGACGACCAGATTGGACGCGTCATGCTTAACTAACTTGAGCGCATGCTCGGGGCACACCTTGACGCAGGCACCGCAGCCCAAACAATACGTGGACTCCAACGCAAAGCGGCCGCTTCCCACCAAATCGCAGGCGAACGTGGGACATACATTGACACACTCGCCACACGACGTGCACTTGTCAAAATCACACTCAGGCGTGCTCACCTGCATGTTCTGGGCAAGCTCGGGGTGGTTTTGCAACGTCGAGAGCACCAGCTGCCGCCCGTGCGTGAGCGAACGGCGACGTTTGGTCGTCGTGGTGCCGCACATGGTGTTGAGCGTACGCTCGAGCTGCGTGATCTGATGGCGATGGGCTTTGAGCTTCTGCGTCACCGAGGCCAGTGCCGCCGTTGCCGGATTGAGCTTTGTCACGGTAAGGCCCGTGGTGCGGGCGATCTTTTCCATGTACTCCTTGCGCTCGTACTCGCGGCGCTTATGGCACTTGAGGCTCTTGGGATCGACCTCCAGACCCATGCCCGTGCCCGCCCACTCCTCGGCGGTAGCAATGGCCTCGCCCAAGATGTCCTCGCCACCGGTGTTACGGCACTTATCGCACACGCCCAACGGCAGGTACACGCTCACATTGGGATAATCGGCCAGCACCGAGAACCAGGTCTCGGCCGTAATATCGCCCACACAGGCAACGACGACCTCGTTCTCGCGCGGCATGCGCTTAAGAGCACGCGTGCAGGTAACGTAGGCGGTCTCATGACTCGTAGCAGCAGAGACGATATCGTCATACAGGTTTTTGGGCGCCAGGCGCGGCGAGATGATCGCCTCGGTCGGACAGGCAGCGGCGCACAGGCCGCACTTGCGACAGGAGTCGAGGATCTCGATGGCGTCTTCCTCGACCTCGATGGCGTTGACCGGGCACACGTCCATGCACGCGGTGCAGCCGCTCTTCTCGTTTTTGCAGGCCAGGCACGGAATGGTGTTTCCGCGCGGACGCTCCTTGTAGTCGGCAGGATTCCACTGCGGCGCCGACGGATCGAGTGCATCGGTCACACCGCCAAGCGGGTTTTTAAGAAAGTCGAAACCCTTGCTGATCTCGATAATGTCATCAAACAGATCGTGTTCCTGCGCCATGCGCGGCCCCTCCCTGAGCAGTGCAAACAAGCAAGAGATAATGATACGCCATCGGTCCACGCCTCGGGCAAATTACACGCGGAGCATCTTTGCGGCAAATAGCCCATGGCCTATCGCCGCCTCGATTGCACAAGGTCAATCAAGCGCCAAACTATGCCTCGCGCATGAGCTCGACAAGCTTTTGCTTGGTCACCTTGGCCTGCTCGTTGGCCATATTGCGTTCGTTTCTTAAGGCCGCATCCGCAACGCTCATCAGGTCGGCATCGGAAATCTCGCCAAGGCCCAGCTCCTCGAGCGTCGTCGGCAGACCGACGCGCTGACAAAACTCGAGCACCTGTTCAAGCTCGGGCGCACGCTCCAGACGAAGCTGGACCACCAGACCAAACGCCACGGCCTCGCCGTGCATAGCCTTGCACTCGGGCAAAATCGTCAGGCCGTTGGCGATGGCATGCGCCAACGCCAAGCCACCGCTCTCAAAGCCAACGCCCGAAAGCAGGATGTTGCACTCGATCAGGCGCTCAACCGCCGGCGATATACGGCCCTTTTTGAGATCGCGCTTGGCAGCGACACCGCACTCCATAAGTGTGTCGTAGCAGGCACGTGCCGCGACCAGGGCCAAGTGCCCCGGCGCGCCACCGTGCTCGTTGGCGCCGTGCGCCGCGGCGCACGAACGCGCCTCGAAGTACGTTGCCAGCGCATCGCCCATACCAGCGACCGTCATACGCAGTGGGGCCGCCGCGACCACGTTGGTATCGACCACGACCAGGTCCGGATTCTTCTCGAGCATCAGATAGCGATCGAACGACCCATCCTCGTGATACAGCACCGAAATCGCGCTGCACGGGCCGTCCATCGAAGCCGCCGTGGGGCATACACACAACGGCAGCTCAGCATAAAACGCAACGGCCTTTGCGATATCGAGCATCTTGCCGCCGCCAATGCCCACCACCATGTCGCAATACTCGGCCTGGGCTTCCTTGGCCATTTCGACAACGGCATCTTCCGTACACGGACCGTTGTAAATCTTAAAGAACGGCTCGCTTAGATCTTCATCCAGAAATCCATCGACGATCTGCCTGCACAGCCGATCCTCGGTGCCCTGGTCAAACAAGACATAGGCAGCGCAGCCCAACCATGACAAATACCTGCCCTGACGCGAAAGTTCGCCCGGCCCCTGAACATACCGGCCGGGACCGCCGTAAACCATAGGAAGCGCCATACGAGAATCCGCCCTTCATCAAACAACGATTGGTGCAAAGTAACCTGACCCCTTTGCACCAACTTGGTGCGATGGGGTCAGGTTAGTTTGCACCATAGCAAAAAGGGGCAAAGCCGTCTGCTGGCTTTGCCCCTTCCTTAGCTTGATTTACTCATCCATGAGATAGTAGTGGCCCAGCGCGTCGGCACCCAGGATGGCGTTTGCGACCATCTCGGGCGTCACCTCAAACGGCATGTTGCACATGGTGTCATCGGGCGCGCAGGCGGCCTCGGCAACAATCATGGCCTGCTCGCGCGTAAGCTCGGCAACGCCAAGTTCCTTCATCGTGACCGGCAGGCCCAGCTCAATGCAGAAGCCCAAGACTTCCTCGAGTTTCTCAGTCGGAGCATCCTCGAGTACCAGCTGGACGATGGTGCCAAAGGCGACCTTCTCGCCGTGATACATGCCGTGGCACTCGGGCAGCATCGTCAGGCCATTGTGGATGGCATGAGCAGCAGCAAGGCCCGAGCTCTCAAAGCCAATGCCCGAAAGCAGCGTATTGGCCTCGATGATATGCTCGACGGCAGGCGTGAGCGCACCCTTCTCCAGCGCGACCTTGGCCTTGACGCCATCGGCCATAAGCGTCTCGTAGCAGAGCTTGGCGAGCGCCAGGCCGGCCATGCCGCCCTTGCCGCCGGCGCAAGTGCCACCGTCGGCATCATGCGTCGCCTGGGCCTCAAAGTAGGTTGCGAGCGCATCGCCCATACCGGAAACCGTCAGGCGTACCGGGCTCGCCGCGATAACCGTCGTATCCATCAGGACAATGTTGGGGTTTGCCTTAAGGAAGAGATATTTATCGAACTGGCCATCGTCGGTGTAGAGCACCGAAAGCGCCGAACACGGGGCATCGGTCGAAGCAATGGTGGGGCAAATGATAACCGGGGACTCCAGGTAATAGGCGACGGCCTTCGCGGTGTCGAGGATCTTGCCGCCACCGACGCCGACGATGATGTCGCAACCGTTGTCGCGAGCGAGCGCAACCAGGCGATCGACCTCGCCCTTGGAGCACTCGCCGTTAAAGTCCTCAAACAGCAGCTCGGCCTTAGCCTCGGCAAAACCGGCCTCGATCTTGGCACCGACGCGCTTCTTGCCCGAAGGCGTCACGATGACGAGGGCCTTAGCGCCGAGCGGCTCGACATAGGAGCCGAGCTTGGCGAGCTCGTCCGGACCCTGGATGTACTTGCTGGGGCTATTGAAAATTGCAGCCATAACTATCCCATTCTCTAAGAGAAAAAAGAAAGGGGCTCCGTACAGATACGTGCGGAGCCCCTCGTTACGATAACAAGAGTCGATTAGAAATCGATGTCGGTGTCGTAGTAGCAGGCCTTGAGAATCTTCTCGAAGTCGGCAGCCTTGGTCTCACGCGGGTTCTCGGGCGTGCAGGCGTCCTGCTCGGCGTTCGCGGCGATCTCGGGGAGCTTGGCGAGGAACTCCTCCTCGGAAACCATCTGCGGGTTCTCGGCGTCGACCTTCACGCCACCATTCGCGTAATCCTTGATGGACTGCGGAATGTTGAGCTGGTCGTTGAGGTCGCGGATCTTCTGGACGAGCGCAGCGATAAGCTCCTCGTTGGTCTCGCCGGGAAGGTGCAGGATCTCCTTGGCCACGTAAGCGTAACGCTCGGCAGCGCGCGGATCCTTGGAGTTCCACTGAATGACCTTGCCAAGGTACATAGCGTTAGCAGCACCGTGGATGATGTGGCCGTTCTCAAAGGCTGCACCGGTCTTGTGAGCCATGGAGTGAACGATGCCCAGCAGGCCCGAGGAGAAGGCGATGCCGGCGATGCACTGAGCCTCGTGCATGTGCTGACGGGCCTCATGGTCGCCAGCATAGGACTTGGGCAGCCACTCAACAATCTCGCGGATGCCGTGCAGGGCGTTGGCATCGGTGAACATAGAGGCGAAGGTGGAAACGTAGGCCTCCATGCAGTGGGTCAGAGCATCCATGCCGGTGTGAGCGCACAGCTTGGCGGGCATGGTGTAGGTGAGCTCGGGGTCGACGATGGCGACATCAGGGGTGATGTTGAAGTCGGCCAGCGGGTACTTGATGCCCTTGGCGTAGTCGGTGATGACGGAGAAGGCGGTAACCTCGGTAGCGGTACCGGAGGTAGAGGAGATGGCGCAGAAGTGAGCCTTCTGACGCAGCTCGGGGAAGCTGAACGGCTGGATGATGTTATCGAAGGACTCCTCGGGATACTCGTAGAAGACCCACATGGCCTTAGCGGCATCGATGGGCGAGCCGCCGCCGATGGCGATAATCCAGTCGGGCTCGAACTCGCGCATGGCCTCGGCGCCCTTCATGACCGTCTCGATTGACGGATCGGACTCGACGCCCTCGAACAGCTTGACCTCGAAGCCGCCCTCTTTGAGGTCGGCCTCAACGTCCTGCAGGAACCCGCCGCGGCGCATAGAGCTGCCGCCAGAAACGATGATGGCCTTCTTGCCCTTGAGGTTCTTCACCTCGTGGCGAGCGCCCTCACCAAAGTACAGATCGCGAGGATTGGTAAAACGTCCCATACTGTGCCTCCTAAACAAGCCCCTCTTAGACTTGCGTATATAACGGAGCACCCGATTGGCTCCGTTAGGACCGTTTTGCGCGTTGCCGGCGATGACAATGCGCGATGTCTAAACGTCTCAACGCTCAGACAAACACTATTTTACCGTTCTGGTTGGTCAGTTATTCACCTAAAGCCGACAATGATGAAACGTTTTTTCTATCCCTGAAGACCCTTGTGGGGCATTCATACTCCCAAGCTGGGCAAACGTTTTATCAAGGTTGACCACATATCCCGGACAGGACGGTGCCCCTCCAAAATGCGCCCCGTTCGCCGCCAAAAATCGACCGTTTGCGGCACCGTGATACCACTCAGTCGTCCAAGGCGCCGACATTTGTGCGACATCCGTCTTCGTGGTGCAAAGGTGCAAGTCCAAGTGCGGCACCCCCGGTGTGCCACATGCGGGTAAACTAGAACCTTATATAGAGACATTTGAACCCTAACCGCAGCAAAGGAGGCCCCATGGCATTCGATCCCATTCAAGAGGATTGCCATCGCCTCGTTCTTGAGGCCTTGCGCCGCGACAATATCCCGCTCACCGACGGTGCCGCCGTAGAGCGTCTGATGGAGCAATTCACCCGCAACCCCGCGCCGCTCATCGTGCACGACCGCGACCGCGCCGGGCACCTCATTGCCAAGGTGGTCGAGGCTGTCGACTACCGCATTCCCTTTATCCCCGACGATGCCCAGGCAGAGCAGGAAGAGGCAGCTGCCGAGAACATGCTTCGCGAGGCGGCCGCACTCGATCCGGCCAACTGGGATGCCCAGCGCATGCTGACGGCACTCACCGCCGACTCCAACGAGGACTACGTGCAGTATCTGGTGTCCAAGTGCGACGAGGTGGAGCACGATCTGGCACTCAAGATCGCCTCGGCGCAAGACCCCTACGAGCGTGAGGCCGCAGGCGACCTGACCCGCCGTCCCTACCTGCGCTGGCTTGCCGCCTTGGCATCGCGCGCGCTCATTAGCGGCCGCTACCGCATGTCGTTGGATGCCGCGAATCGCAGCCTGGACTTTGCGCCCAACGACCCCGCCGGCGTCCGCCATACTGCGATGCTTGCCATGGCAAAGCTCGAATACCCCGCCGAGGAGCTCAAGCGCTTTCGCTCTGCCCACTCCGTCCCCTATCTCGCCAACACGCCGCTGCGCCGTCGTCCCAAGGACGCGGAGCGTGACTTGGACCCGTGGACGCTCATCGCGCTGATGAGCGCAGCCTGGCGCGAGCTGGACTACGAGGGTGCCGAGCACTACCTGCGTATCCTTGCGCGCTCGTGCCCGCACGCAGCCGAGGCGCTCTACTTCCAAACCGAGTTTCCCGATGGCGTCTATGCCCGCGTCAACGTGGGTGCAGGCTCCACCGACGAGCTCGTCCTTGCACTCTCCGAGGCGACGCCGGTACTGCAGGAGGGCCTGGGCGCGCCCGACAACGCCAGCTTTGCCGCCTGGGTCGCCACCAACGACATCGTGCGCTCCCAGATCGACGAGCGCATACTGCGGGCGGCCGAGCAGGGCTTGCCGTTTAAGGGAGGAGACCTCTAATGGATCCGAGCGTCTACATCCCCGCCTACCTGGAGCGCACCTATCTGGCGTCGCACCCCGAGCTCACCGATGCAGCACGCGAGCTTGTCCATAACGACATTAGCGCGAATCCCCAAAAGTATGCGCAGTCCGAGCATGCTCAGGCGCTGCTGTCCTATGCCGGTGTTCATCGCCACCTGCTCGACGAGCTCCATCGCATCGAGGACATGGGCAGCGACGAGGAGTTTGAGCAGACGCGCAACCGCCTGTTCGACGATATGCGTGATGAGCTGCTCAAGATCGTCCGCATCGATGCGCTGGCCGTCGATGCCCAGCTGCTCGCCATCATTTTGGCGGACACGCCCGTCGACGCCTGCCTGGGCGACCTGATGAAGCTCGAGACGAGCACGGCCGACTACCTGCAACAGAGCGTGCCCGGGTTTGATATGGAGGCCCCGCACTACTGGGCCAATAATGTTTTGGCCGACGGTGTCACCGCAGCGGACCTTACCGTGAGCGAGCCGGCCCTTATCGGGTGGCTCCACACGCTCGAGGCCATCTCGCAGCTGTGCATGGCGAGCGCCCGCTACCGTGCTGCCGCCAACTATGCTCGCTGCGTTCTTAAGGCGGAAGGCTATCCCACCCGAGCCGCCGGCACCGTGCTGCTCGCCCTCGCCCGCCTGGAAGACCAGGACGGCTTTTTTGCCCTGGCCCACCAGCTCGAGGAGCAGATGGGGGCAGACGCACTCGAAAACTCTCCTTGGTACCTGCTCGCCCGCACGATTCTGCTGTTCAAAACAAACAAGATGCGCCCGGCGACGCGCGCGCTGCGTGAGTTCGCCAACCGTTGCGAGGGTGGCGCGTTCTTCTTGCTGAACCCCATGTACCAGACGCCGTATCTTCCCTGCCGGCCCGAGCCGCACGACCCCTGGGACCTTTCGCACCAGGCAGTTTGGGAGGCCGACGGCATTATCTCGGACACCCCCGACTTTGCCCCCTGGGCCAACGCCTGCGAAGATGTATCGCAGCTCGCCCAGGAATTTGCGCGCCGCTACGGCTTTTAGCGACGCGATCGCCCCGACCATGTCATTCACGTTAGGAACGACTTCATGAACTTCCGCTCATCTCTCGCCTGCACCTCGAGCGATATCGCCCGCTGGGGACTGCGCTCTGTCCTCAAACGCCAGGGCGGCGTACTTCCCGGCCGCATCGCCATGAAGATCGACCCCGAGTTGCTGAGCGACCTCGCCGGCCTTGTCGACTGCAGCGTAGTGATTACCGGTACTAATGGCAAGACCACCACCTCCAACCTCATCGCTGACGCCGTTGCTGCCAGCGGCGCTACCGTGGTGTGCAACCGTGCCGGCAACAATATGGAGCCTGGTGTGGTGGGTGCTCTGCTCGAGGCCCGCGGCGGCCTTAAGCACACCAGCAGCGGCAAGCGCGTGGGCGTTTTTGAGTGCGACGAGCTCTACACCGTACGCGTTCTGCCCAAGCTCAAACCGACGTACTTTGTGCTGCTCAACCTGTTCCGCGACCAGCTAGACCGCTACGGCGAGATTGACCATACCCAAGACGTCATCGCCCATGCGTTGGAGCTCTCTCCGACGACAACGCTCATCTACAACGCCGACGATCCGCTGTGCGCCTCGATCGCCGCACGCGTCCCCAACACGGGCATCGCCTTTGGCATCGACGGCGCCACGGGCACCGAGTCCGATCGCATTAGCGACTCGCGTTTTTGCTCGCAATGCAACGCGCCGCTGGAGTATGACTACGTGCAGTACGGCCAGCTCGGAGCCTATCATTGTCCTTCGTGCGGATGGGAGCGTCCCGCGCTGGTCCGTCGCGTGACGGGCGTGGAGCTCGGCTGCGACGGCTACGGCTTTGACCTGGTCTTTGGACCTGCGCCCGACGCTGCTGCTGCACACATCGCCACACGCTACAACGGCCTGTACATGGTCTATAACGTTGCCGCCGCCTTCTTTGCGGCGCGCGAGCTGGGCGTGGACGCGGCACATCTGCAGCCCACGCTCGATGCCTACGTCCCCGCCGGCGGACGCATGGGCCGCTGGGATATTGCCGGCCGCACCGTCGAGGCAAACCTGGCAAAGAATCCCGTAGGCTTCGATCGACAAATCCAGTCCATCAAGACGGCAGGCGGCAGACTCTGCGCTTTCTTCCTCAACGACAACGATGCTGACGGCCACGATGTATCGTGGATCTACGACGTCGACTTCGAGCGCATCGCCGACACGCCGGGTCTTGTCGCCTTTGCCGGCGGCACGCGCGCGCACGACATGCAGGTGCGCCTCAAGTACGCCGGCATCGATGCCACGATTATCTCGAATGTCGAGCAGGCGATTGGTGCCGTGGCAGACGAGGCCGCCGATGACACCTTCTACGCCGTCGCCAACTACACGGCCTTCCCGCCGCTGGTCAAGGAACTCGACGGACTCAAAGGCACCGATACGAACTCGGTAGCCTCCCACGCCGTAACGCGCGCCGATGGCAGCGCTGTCCCCACCGATATTGCGCCGGTCGAGCTTTCGCGCCCCCTGCGTATCGTCTATCTGTACCCCGATGCCCTCAACCTCTACGCCGACGGCGGCAATGTCATCGCCCTCGAGCGCCGCTGCGCCTGGCGCGGCATTCCCGTGCGCGTGGACGAGGTCCGCATGGGCGAGTCGCTCAATCTCACCGATGCCGATATCGTCATGATGGGCGGCGGCTCCGATCGCGACCAGCTGGCCGTGGCACACGAACTGCTCGCTCAAAAAGACAAGGTCGCGGCCTATGTTGAGGACGGCGGCACACTGCTTGCTATCTGTGGCGGCTATCAGCTGCTCGGCCGTTCGTACTACATGGGCGACGATCGCATTGAGGGTCTGGGCGTCATTGCCGCCGAGACTGTGCGCGGCTCCGACCGCCTGATCGGCAACGTCGCCGTCAAGACCGACCTGGCACCCGAGCCCTTTGTGGGATTCGAGAACCACGGCGGCCGCACCCTGCTCGATACAGCGGCCACGCCGCTCGGAACGTCCGTCGTCACGGGCACCGGCAACAACGGCGACGATGGCTTTGAGCATGATATCATATCTGGAAAGGACTTCTCTGTTCATTTCCTGAAGAAATTCATGA